>TARA_R110000764_G_scaffold54529_4_pt1 | contig 109904 bp, 84 predicted proteins | sample TARA_R110000764 | Tara Oceans TARA_R110000764 (sample SAMEA4398111) | marine metagenome | biome: Polar Biome; feature: [SRF] surface water layer (ENVO:00010504); material: water (ENVO:00002006), including particulate matter (ENVO:01000060) such as... | depth 5 m | reverse complement strand
AAGCCGAAGCTGCCCGTCTACGCAAACGCAACGGCCTCACCGTATGCTGTGAAGGTCGCCGACCTTCCCGCCGTCATCGCCGGTCAGATCGCCACCTCGGTCCGCTTCCGCGAACAGGTCGAGGCCATGTACACGGCAGGCGCGCGTCTCTTCGTTGAAGTCGGCCCCGGCTCCATCGTGACCGGTCTTGTAAAGGACGTGCTCGGCGACCGCGCCTATCGCGCTGTGTCACTCGACAACAAGCGCGCCAACGGTCTGACACAATTCCTTTCCGCCATTGGTGAACTCATCGTTGCGGGTCAGTCACTCGACCTTGCGGCCCTGTTCGCTGACACACCTCCGCCCGTTCCCGCCGCGCCGCCATCGAAGCACGCGGTCTACATTTCCGGCGCCAATTACGACAAGCCGTATCCGCCGAAAAATGGCGCTGCCGGCCGCGCCGCGCCGAACACCGTCCCGACAATGACGATCCAGCCAGCCATGGCTGCGCCCGTCACACCCCCACCAACCGCTGCGCCCGCCGCGCCAGCGGCTTCCACATCAACAGCACCCACCGCTCCGACTCCCAGCAGGACTTCAGCAATGCCCGACACGCCCCAAACCTATCCAACGCCGATGCCGGCTTCTTCGTCCGCAGAGCGCATCTGGAGCGAAGTGTCCCAGCTTCATTCTGAATACCTCGCCACGACAGCCGCCAGCCATACCGCCTTCCTGAACGCTGCTGCGTCGCTGCTTGGCGGCCAGCCACTCACACCATCAACCGCGCCTGCCCCGGTCCAGCGCATTGCAGCGCCCGTCGCGGTGTCTCAGCCTGCGCCGCAAGCCGCCGCGCCAGCCCCGGCCCCGGTTGCAGCCGCTCCCGCACCGCAGCCCCACACGAACGGCGCTGCCGCCCCTGCACCCCAACCCGCCCCCACGCCTGTCGCAGTGGCGCCTAAACCTCCCGCCCCCACCGCCGTCCCTGACCCTGCACTCGCCCCGGCTGCCGCCAGCGGCGAAAATCCAGTCGCACTGGTTCAGGCCATCGTATCGGAAAAAACCGGCTATCCCGTCGATATGCTCGACCCGGACATGGACCTTGAAGGCGAACTCGGTGTCGACTCGATCAAACAGGTCGAAATCCTTTCCACTTTACGCGAGCGCCTGCCACACCTGCCGGAAATCGACCCGGAACAATTGGTCGAACTGCGCACAATCAACGCCATCGCGACGATGATTGACGGGTCCGCCCCGGCGGCCACAGCGCCTGCGCCTGTCGCAGCCGCCCCAGCGCCCACCGCGGCACCTGCTGCCGTGTCTGCCCCCGCACCTGCTACCAATGGCAACGCCATCACGCCGGACGTGATCCGCGCCCTCGTCGCCGACAAGACAGGCTACCCGTCCTCCATGCTGGAAGACGACATGGACCTTGAAGGCGAACTCGGCGTCGACTCGATCAAACAGGTCGAAATCCTGTCCGCCCTGCGCGACCAGCACCCCTCGCTGCCGGAAGTGGATCCGGAAGCCATCGCCGAACTCCGCACGATCCGGAAGATTGCCGATTTTTTCAGCTAGGGGCCGGTGAGGATACGTCCTCAGCTCACCGTCCCCCGTCCACGGATCAAGCCGTCGCCGCCTATGGCAGCGATGTCCGGCCGGTCAGCTTCAGCGCGCCCGTCGCGCTGCCAGCATGGACAGGCGTGGTTGATCTTGGCCGCGTAGAAATCACGCTGGCGGAACCGGCCATGGCACAGGCCCTCGCCTCGGTCCTCAGCGCCAGCGGCGTTCACGCGGAAACCGTCGCCGCACCGACCGGCGCTGCGCAGACTGTCATCCTCACCGAAGGCCTGTCCATCTCCGCGCCAGCAGATCGCCACTGGCAGGCCCTCGCCCAGGCCCGCACCGCAAGCACACCCGGCGCCCGCATCATCCTGCTCCAAACCGCTGCGCCCACCAACTATACGGCCATCAACGGCATGCCCGGTCTCTCACGCACGCTGCAAAAGGAATGGCCGGAGACACATGTCGCTGCTTGGTCTCTGGCTGCGCCCGACGCACCAACCCGCGCCCAGCACATCCTCACCGCCCTCGGCACAACGCTCGGCGACGCCATACTCACCGCCGACGGCCACGCCCGGCAAACCCATGTCGCCGCAACACTCGCGCCGCCCGCAACCCACGCCCCCACATCTTCCGCGCTCTGGCTCGTTACAGGCGGCGCACGCGGCGTCACGGCCACCTGTGCCGTGGAACTCGCCCGCCGCACGGGTGGCACATTCCTGCTCGCCGGACGGTCCGCCCTGTCGCCCTGGCCGCAAGGCATCGCCCGCACGACAGACCTGAAAGCCTTGCGCGCATCCCTCGCCCAACGGGCCGTCGACAGCGGCCAGAAGGTCAAACCCGCCGATATAGACCGCGCGGCTCGCGCCGCCCTCGCCGGTCAGGAAATCGAGCAGACACTCGCCGCCCTCGCCGCTGCCGGCGCCAGCGCACATTATGTTCAACTCGACCTTTCAGACACGGTCACCCTCGCCCCGACCATCGCTACGATTCAGGCCCAGCACGGCCCCATCACAGGCCTCGTCCACGGCGCCGGCGTTCTCGCAGACAAGCTGGCCATGGAAAAAACCGAAGCGGAAGTCCGCAAGGTTTTCGGTCCCAAGATCGACGGCATCCTTGCCCTGCTCGGTGCCATCAATGTCAGCCAACTCACTCATATTGGCCTCTTCTCCTCGGCCTCTGCCCTGTTTGGCAATACCGGGCAGGCCGACTATGCGATGGCCAATGAAAGCCTGAACCAACTCGCCCGCCAACTTGGCGCAGAACTCCCCCACACTCAGGTCAAATCCTACAATTGGGGCCCATGGGATGGCGGCATGGTCGATGCCGGTCTCGCCGCTCATTTCGCCCGGCAGGGTATTGCCTTGATCAATCAGGCAGACGGTGCCCGCATTTTCGCTGACCAGCTCCTGAGTGGTGATCGCAGCATTGTCGAACTCCTCGTCGGGGATGAGTGGAGCGGCGAATGACACGCTTCGAACCGATCGCGATTGTCGGTCAGGCCTGTGTCCTGCCCGGCGCCCTCTCGCCCGATGCACTCTGGCAAGCTGTCACCGGCAATCAATGCCTCATCACGCGCCCGGCCACAGGCGCCTTCGGCCTGACCGATGCGGAACAGGTCGCCCTGCCTTACGTCTCGGGTTTCGTCTCAGGCTTCGACCGTGTCTTTGACGCCGAACGCGCCACGCTCCCGGGCCTTGATACTTCGCGTCTTGATCCGGTTTGCCAATGGCCCCTCCACGCGGCGCTCACGGCATGGGACGAAGCAGGCAAAAGCGACACGCCCGCTGACCGACGCGGTGTCTTCCTTGCAAACCTCTCCTATCCCAGCCGGGCAAAGTCCGCCTATGCCGCCGATGTCTGGGCGCACGGAAAATCCTCCCGTCCCGCGACAGACGCATTCAACTCCGGTTTCCCCGCCCACGTCCTCGCACGGGCCATCGGTGCCACCGGTCCGGTCCTCGCGCTCGATGCTGCGTGCGCCTCGTCACTCTACGCTTTGGAAATCGCCTGCCGCAAATTGCAGACGCGCCAGATTGACATTGGCCTCGTCGGTGCGGTCAACGCGGCTGACAACCTGATCCTCCATATCGGCTTCGAAGCGCTTCAGGCGCTCAGCCCGACCGGTCGGTCGCGTCCCTTCATCAAGGGCGCTGATGGACTGGTGCCTGCCGAGGGCGCCGTCGCGGTCGTGCTCAAGCGCCTCAGTGACGTGACACCGAAAGACACCGTTCACGGCGTCATCCGCGCCATCGGCCTGTCCAATGACGGCAAACGCAAAGGCCTTCTCGCCCCCGACAGCGAGGGACAGGCCGAAGCCATGCGCCGCGCCTATGCGGATGCGAACCTGACACCCGACAGTGTCGACTTCCTCGAATGCCACGCTACGGGCACGCCGGTTGGTGACAGTGTCGAAATCGCGGCTGCCGCCAGTGTGTTCGGCGCCGAGCGTTACCTGCCCATCGGTTCCCTCAAGGCAAATACCGGCCACCTCATTACGGCGGCAGGCCTCGCCAGCCTGCTCAAGCTGACACAGGCGATGGCGCACGAAACCTTGCCATCCATGCCGCTGGACGGTGACATGATCGACGCCGTGACAACACCCGCGCTGCAACCGCTCGCCAATTCTGCAAATTGGCAATCCGGCAAGAACCCGCGCCGCGCTGCGATCAGCAATTTCGGTTTCGGCGGCAACAACGCCCACCTGATCCTGGACCAATACCAGCCAGTCAAAGGATCGGTGCAGGTGGCGTTACCGCAAGATGAACCCGATGACATTGTCATTTGCAGCGCCAGCCTCATGGGCGGCAGCGACCAGGGCGAACGCGACGTACTCCGTCGCCTGATGAACCACCCCGTCAGCCCGCCCAAACCCGCGACAACCATCGGCGCAGACCCGCGCTATGCCCGCACCCCGCCGAACGACCTGCTCCAGGCCGAATCCCAGCAACTCGCTGTGCTGTCGCTCACGCGTTCGGCCCTGAACGGCATCCACCGCCCGGCCGCCGAGCGCAGCGGCGTTTTTGTCGGCATGGGCTGCGCCGCTGATGCCGCCCGCTGGCTGCTGCGCGAACGTGTGGCCAAAGCATTCGGCGTCACGCCGGGCACGCCGGAGCACACCCATGCACAGGATGGCATCGCGCCGCCGCTTCAGGCCGCCACGGTCCTCGGCGCCATGGCCAACATGACCGCCAACCGCATCACATCAGCCGAGGACCTGCGCGGACAGGGCTATGCAATCTCGTCCGAAGGCATCTCCAGCCTCGCCGCGCTCGACGTCGCGTGCGATGCTCTGCGCGCCGGGCGCCTCGACATGGCGGTCGTCGCCGCAGCAGATTTCGCGACCGAGCCTGTTGCCGCCGCCGCTCTCGCCGAACTTGGTTTGACCAATATCGGCGACACAGCCGCCGCCCTCGTCCTCAAACGTCGCGCAGATGCCGACGCCGCTGGCGATCCCATTCTGGCCACTCTGGGTCTGGTAGAATGGAAGGGCGAAGCCGAGGCCTCGCCGCTTTTCGCCAACGCCTATGGTGCGGCCCCGGCCGCCTCGCCCCTGTTCGAGATCGCCGCATCAGCCCTGCTCATGTCGCGCGACCAGGTTATCACCGATGACTGCGCCATCCCGAACCTGACAGGCGAGCGGCCACAGCATACCATCAACGCGCCAGCCAATGCCCTTGCGCATGGTGCATCCGTGTCCCTCACCGGCAATCCGGAACAGCCCAGCCCCGATGCGCTCCGTCCGCCGCCTCACCTCTTCTGGGCCGCAGGTGCCACACGGGCCTCACTCGCCAAGAAGCTGCGCAACGGCAAGACCGGGGGCAAGGGCAAGTGCCGCGTCGCCCTGATCGCAACGGATGGCGCATCGCTTGCAGAAATGATCGATACGGCTGCAAAGGCACTTGAGCACGACACCGCTCCAACCGGCACACACATCTATTACGGCGAAGGCGCGCCCGAAGGCGAACTGGCCTTCGTCTTCACCGGTTCCGCCGCCGTCTATGCCCGCATGTCACGCGGCCTGTTCATGGCGTTCCCGGAACTCGGCATGGCCCTTGCCGGCATGTCCCGCGCCACGGATATGGCGCACCTTCTCACGCATGCAGACCTGTCCGAATACGAACAGCTTTGCGCCGGCACCCTCATCAGCCAAGCTCACGCCATCCTGCTGCGTGATGTCCTGGGCGTGTCACCTACCGTCGCCATCGGCCTGTCACTCGGCGAAAGCAATGCGCTCTTCGCGTTTGGCTTCTGGAAAGATCCCGGCAAGCTGCTCGACGAGATCGACGATGCCGCCATGTACGAACGACATCTCGGCGGCGAATTCGAAACGGCTCACGCGGCCTGGGGCCCGAACGTGCCAACCGACTGGGCCAACTGGCATATCAAGGCGCCGCTGCCAAAGCTGCGCGCCGCCATGGCCAGCCACCCCAATGTCGAAATCACGATCATCTACTCGCAGGAAGACTGCCTGATCGGTGGGCCAGCGGCCGCCTGCCGCGCCGTGGCAGAGGCGCTCGGCCCCGGCTCTGGTGCTGCGATGAACCAGCATCTCATCGTCCACGCCAAGGCGATGAAGCCGTTCGAAGACACATGGCGCAAACTGCATACGCGTCCGGTCTCAAAAGTGCCGGGCATCCGCCTCTACGCCAATGCCATCAATGGCAGTTACGCCCCCACCAAGGCGCGCGTCGCCGACATGCTGACGCGTCAGGCTGTCGACACGGTCGACTTCCCCGCGACGGTCCGCCAGGCTTATGAAGATGGTGTGCGCACCTTTGTCGAGGTCGGCCCTCGCGCCACCCTCTCGCGCGCCATTTCCAGCGTGCTGGGCGACCAGCCGCATGTCGCCGTCGCCACCGACCGGATCGTGTCGTCAGACCTTGGCCAGATTGCCCATCTCACCGCCACGCTCTTTGCCGATGGCCGCGACATCAACATTGCCTGCGTGGTGACGCGTCTCGACGCCGCCCGCAACAATCCCTGGACAGGAACCGATCCCATGCCCCTCACCAAACCGGTTCACTATCCGACACCTCAAACTCCCCAGACGCACGCAACCGGCGGCCTGCCACCGGCCCCGCACCTGCCGCCCCCACACTATGCCCGCAGCAACGCCGCACCTGCCCCCACATCTCCTGCGCCCGTCACTCATACGGCCCCCACCGTGACACCAGCCTCCACACCGCCTCCAGTTGTCACGCAGCGCACCTCCACCCCGCCGCGCAAAGTGGTCGCCGGTAAAGAACCGCTCATGGCCCGTGCGCCCAGCGGCCCGAGCTGGGCCCGCGCCGCCATTGAGGATTCCACACGCGGCCTGATGTCCGATTTCTTCGGCCCGGACTTTGTCGGTCAGGATGCATTCGACCGTCAGGTTCGCCTGCCTGCCCCGCCGCTGCTGCTGGTTGATCGCATCACCGGCATAGACGCTGAAGCAGGTGTCGAGAGCACGGGCGTGATCTGGACCGAGACAGACCTCGAGGCTGACGATTGGTATGTCCGGAATGGCCGCGTCCGCCCCGGTCCGCTGATCGAATGCGGACAGGCCGACCTCACCTTGATCGGCTGGATGGGCGCAGACCTGAAAAACCGGAACGAGCGCGTCTACCGCCTGCTCGGCTGCGAGATCACCTTCCACGATGGCGGCCTGCCCGGTCCCGGTGACACGCTGTCCTTCCAGATCGAGATCACGGGCCACGCCACCCTCGCAGGCGTGCGCATGTTCTTCTTCCAGTATGACTGCATGGTCGGAGACCGGAAGATATTCTCCGTACGCAACGGACAGGCCGGCTTCTTCACCGACAACGAACTTGCAACTGGCAAGGGCGTCATCTGGGACGCATCAACCGACGCGGCCCCCACACCCTCTCCTCACACCTTTGACACATCCCGCGCCAGCGCCAAACGCGCCTTCAGCGCACCGGAAGTGGCCGCATTCCGCACCGGCGACGCGCTCGCCTGTTTCGGCAAGGGCTTTGAATTCTGCGCCGCACATTCCCGCCCGGCCCACCTGCCGGACGACAAACTGGCCTTCTTCGATGAGGTCACCGCCTTTGATCCCGCTGGCGGCCCATGGGGGCTTGGCTATCTCAAGGCCCGCGCGCATGTGCCCACCGATTCCTGGTTCTATCAGGGCCATTTCCATGAAGACCCCTGCATGCCCGGCACCTTGATGGCCGAGGCTGCCGTTCAGGCCCTCGAATTCTACGCCGCCGCTGCGGGCCTTACGATCGAGCGTGATGGCTATGTCTTCGAGCCATTGCCCGGCCACACCGCCAAATTCGTCTGTCGCGGACAGGTCATTCCCGACCGCGATCATGAAGTGACCTACGAAGTCTTCATCGACGACATCATTGATGGCGAAAGCCCGGTTCTTTACGCCTCGCTCCTCGCCCGCTCGGACGGCAAGAAAGTCTTCCACTGCCCGCGCTTCGCCATCCGCCTGCGCAAGGACTGGCCTGCGCCGCACACGACGGACAAACCGCTCCGTGTCGGCCCGATGGGTGAAAGCCGCGGCGATCATGCGGCCCTGCTGAACTGCGCCGCCAGCGCGCCTTCAGCGGCCTTCGGAGACCTGTACGTCCCCTTCGACACTGCCGGCCGCGCCCCGCGCCTGCCCCAGCCGCCCTATCACATGATGACTCGCGTCACGCAGGTTTCCACCCGTCCCGGCGTGAAGGAAACCGGCGCCCGCGTCGTCGCCGAATACGACATCCCGCCAGACGCTTGGTATTTCCGCGACAATGCCAATGGCCATATGCCCTTCGCTGTCCTCTCCGAAATCGTCCTCCAGCCCTGCGGCTGGCTCGCCAGCCATTGCGGCTTTGCGCTCGAAGGCGGCGAACGCTTCCGCAATCTCGACGGTGACGGGCAGGTCTTCATGGAAGTCGGTCCGCATGACGGCATGATCACCGTCGATACAACGCTGTCCTCCTTCTCCAAGGTTGGCCCGATGACCATCGTAGCCTTCGATCTGAAAGCGACACTCTCCGACGGTCGCCCCGTGATGAACCTGAAGACCCAGTTCGGCTTTTTCCCGGCTGCCGCGCTCGTCCGCCAGGCAGGCCTGCCGACGAAAGACGAACACCGCGCCCTTCTGGCCCTCACTCCAAACCGCGCCGAGACCACACTGCCTGCAGCCCCCACGGCAACCGGCGACCTCGTCATGCTCGACCGCATCGACTATTTCGATGCCACTGGCGGCGCAGCAGGCCTCGGCCTTGCGCGTGGACGCCAGTCGGTCGATCCGCATGCCTGGTATTTCAAGGCCCACTTCTTCCAGGATCCGGTCCAGCCTGGCTCGCTCGGCCTCGACGCACTGGTCCAACTCCTGTCCCATGCCGCCTGCCTGAAAGGCTACGCCAACGGCATGGCCAACCCGCAATTCGAAACCGTCGCCGCGGGCGCCCCTGTCAAATGGGCCTATCGCGGTCAGGTCACGCCGGACAAGCAGGAGGTCACCACGGTCATGGAGATCATGGAGGTCGTCCAGTCCGGCGACCGGCTGTTGATCACAGGCAAGGGCACGCTCTGGTGCGATGGCTTGCGTATCTACGAGGCAAGCCCGCTGACAATCGCCCTGTCAGACCGCGCCTAGCCGCCTCCGTTTGCGGCGACGGCTAGACTGACAATCAGTTCGTCATGCCATTCGGTGTGAACAACGAATTCTGCCTGTTCGAATATCACGTGTTGTTCCGACCCGCCTGAACACCCCAGTGACCCCATCTGTACGGGCACACCCTTCGCACCGCCTCGCAACCCCTTGCCAACCGCCTTCAACACCGCTTCCTTGATCGTCCAGAGCGCGAAGAATGCCGCCAGCCCGCTGTCTGGGGTGGCATCTGCCAGCGCGACCAGCGCGGCGCGCTCATCGTCACTGCAAACCATGCCCAGCATAGGCTGCCAGTCGATTGATCTTAGCCGCTCGATGTCCAGCCCCATTGGCCGCGCGTCCCCAAGGGCCACAGCCGTCCAGTCATCGCTGCGGGAAATTGACAGGTACTGCTCGGGATGGCTTTCCAAAAACGGCGCCCCTTGGGCATTGCGCTGAAGGTCCACATCGGAGGGACGTATATCCAGCAGCGATCCGAGCATTTGGCGCGCACTCGCCAGCGACACCAGCAAGCGCTCCCGCGCCTCAGGATTCTTCAACTTCGCGACTCGTCTGGCCTCAGGCTCGCTCAAGGCGGGAAGTACTGCATTTTGTGCAACCGCCCACCCCCGGCTGTGACAGGCAAGCCCCGTCACGCCGGGCACATCGCGTGCCAGCTCCAGCACGGGCAGGATCTGCAACGTGTCTTTCACGCAGGGGTCCAATCTCTGTCGGCGAACAGGTTTGTTTTCTAGGCGATTTCTCTGGAGAATGACACCGTCCCAGCGGATTCGCCGCCGTTGCAAAACTGACTCATTGGCGAACTGATACAGCGCACTTGCAACATTTCACTTTCTACAGCATTGAGCGCAGATACGGGGTCAGGGCTTGGTTATTGCAGCTTGGTAATGCTGCGCCGCAAAATAACCTAATTTCTCAGCGAAACGACTGCGCTGGTGAGGCGTACTGGTCAGATAGAAGGCACTTTCCCTAGTGCTGGCGGTCTGAGTTGTAATTTTGTTGCCTCGGAAAAATCTAAACGCTTTCAAAGACCATGGCCGCACGGCCCGAAGAGGTTGCCTTGAAACTAACTGAACGCCCTTACTTTGTACCAGCAGCCGCACTTGGTGCCGCAGCCGCCGTCCTGTTGGGCGGCATCATCGTCGCAACCGGATCATCCGGCGCGTCCCGCACCGCCGTTGCCGGTTCTGTCACCGATGCAAATATCACCGTCGCAGACCCTGCAGCGACCCCCGCCCCCGTCGCGCCAGTCATCGAACCCCTCGACTCGGTTGCCGACTATACGCCGGAAGAGACTGAATCGACTGATGCGACACTCGAAGCGGTTGCCGCGGTTGACGCGACTCCAGCCAAGGCTCCGTTCTCGTTCGAGCAGGTCATCAACAAGGCGCAAGCGCTCTCCGAACATGACTTCCAGAAATCGCGTCCGGTTCCTGCCGCCGCCGCAACGCTCGACTACGACCAGTACCGCCGCCTCGAGTTCAAGCGCGAATCCGCTGAGTGGACGCCTGACACGACGGTCCCGTTCCGCGTTCACTACGATCCGCGTGGCTACCTGTTCAACGAAGAGGTCAAGCTCAACATCATCGACAATGGTGTGTCGACGCCGAAAACCTGGACCGAAACAGACTTCAATTTCTTCGACCTTCCCCTGTCGGATGAGGACAAGCAGGCGCTCGGCTATGCCGGCTTCCACGTCACCGCCCCGCTGAACTCCTCTGGCAAGTTTGACGACCTCATCAGCTTCAAGGGCGCGAGCTTCTTCCGTGTCCTCAGCGCCGGCACAGTCTACGGCGCGTCCGCGCGCGGCATGGCCATCTCGACGGCCTCCCCTGCAGGCGAGGAATTCCCGTCCTTCCGCGAGTTCTGGCTGGTGAAGCCTGAACCCGGCGCGAAGACGATGACCGTCTACGCCCTGTTGAACGGCGTCAGCACCACCGGCGCCTTCCAGTTCATCATCCGGCCCGGCTCGACCACGAATGTCGACGTTGAGGCGGTGTTCTTCCCGCGCCGCAAGCTGACAGAAGTCGGCGTCGCGCCCATCACGTCCATGTATTATTTTTCGCCGCACAGCATCAATCGTGGCAACCGCGACTATCGCGTCGCCGTGCACGATTCCGAAGGCCTGATGATCGAATTGAGCAACGGCGAATGGGTCTGGCGCCCTCTGGCCAATCCGGGCCAGCTTGAAATCTCCAGTTTCGCGACCGAGCCGCCCCTCGGCTTCGGCCTGATCCAGCGCAAGCGCGACTTTGATGCCTATGATGACCTTGAAGCCAATTACGAGCGCCGTCCAAATGTCTGGATTGCGCCCAAGGATGGTTGGGGACCGGGCAAGCTCACGCTGGTCGAAATTCCAACAGCCAATGAATACAATGACAACATCGTTGTCTCGTGGCGCCCCGCAGATGCGTGGGACGCCGGCAAGCCGGTTCGCCTGTCCTATGAGATGATCTGGAGCCTGCCGCAGCCGGTCGTTGCACCAGTCGCCAAGGTCACGGCTACGAAAGTCGGTATATCCCCCGCCTCCAAGCGGCCCATGTTCGTCATCGATTTTGAGTCCGACAACAGCGAATTGTTGCGTGATGCAGTGCCACAGGTTTCAACCTCGTCCGGCACGATCATCTCGCCCGTCGTACACCCGAACCCCAAGACCGGCGGCATACGCCTCAGCTTTGAACTCGACGCCAAGGATGCCAGCCTTTGCGAATTGCGAGCCCTGCTGACCAAGGCCGACCATTCTGTCTCTGAAACCTGGCTCTATCGCTGGAGATCATGATGATCACGTTCCGTGCACGCCCTGCCGAATTGCCGATTGCCATGCCTGACCAGGCATTCAAGACCGGCCCGACCCGCAACGCCAAAGCGCCGAAATCCTTCATGTGGCGCAAGGTCTTGGTGTTTTCGCTGGCGCTGGCTTTGGCCGCCTGGGCCACGGTCGAAATGTATCACGTGCTGGACGTTTCCGGTGTCACCACCTTGGAGAAGATCCTGCTCGGCGTGTTCAGCCTGAACATTAGCTGGATCGCCTATGCCTTTGTCAGCAGCACGATCGGCTTCCTCGCCGCGCTCACCGGCCTGTTCAACACGCACCGCTCGCGCACATCACCCGCCCCCACCCTCATTTCCGGTCGCACCGTCATCGCCTTCCCGATCTATAATGAGGAAGTCGAGCGCGTCTTCGCCACCGTGGAATCCACGGCGGAATCGCTCGCCAGCGCGCCCGGCCGGTTCGAATGCTTCATCCTCAGCGACACGAACGATCCCGAAATCGCCCTTCAGGAAGAAGCGGCCTTCGAACGCATGCGCACGCGCCTCGCACCCGGCAACGTGGTCCATTATCGCCGGCGCACGATGAACCTGCATCGCAAAGCCGGTAATATCCGAGACTTCATCACACGCTGGGGTGGTCGCTACGACTACATGATCGTGTTTGACGCCGACAGCTTCATGGAACGCGATACGCTGGTCGAACTGGCCCGCCGTATGGACGCCTCGCCGGAAACCGGCCTCATCCAGACCATCCCTCAACTGGTGGGCGGGCGTACCCTGTTTGCACGCACCCAGCAGTTCGCGGCGGCCCTGTACGGCCCCGTCCTCGGCAGCGGTCTTGCCTGGTGGGCCCAGAACGAGGGCAATTTCTGGGGTCATAACGCGATCCTCCGCATCTCCGCCCTCGCCAATGCTGCCGGCCTTCCTGAAATACCTGGCCGCGCCCCCTTCGGCGGGTCGATCCTCAGCCATGATTTCGTCGAGGCCGCCCTGCTGCGGCGCGCCGGCTGGAACGTTCAGATCGCGCCAGAACTCGGCGGGTCATTCGAACAGGGCCCGCCCTCCATCATCGACCTGTCCATTCGTGACCGGCGTTGGTGTCAGGGCAACATGCAGCACATGGCCGTCCTCTTGAAGACACGCGGCCTCACCTTCACCAGCCGCATGCACCTCATCATCGGCATCTTCTCGTACCTGGCATCGCCGCTCTGGCTGCTGTTCATCACGGTCGGTATGTTGCTGTCGCTGCAGAACATGTTCCTCAAGCCGGAATATTTCGGCGACACGGCCGCCCTTTTCCCATCCTGGCCGGTCATCGACTCCGAACGCTCGTTGCACCTCTTCATCGTCACGATGGCCATCCTGTTTGCGCCGAAACTGTACGGGATGATCTATGGCCTCGCCTCAGCGCGCTGGCGGCGCACGGTTGGCCCAGTCAAAACGGTCATGAGTGTGTTTGCCGAAACGCTTATCTCTGTCCTGCTCGCACCGGTCATGATGGTTGAGCAGACCACGGCCGTGTATCGCGTCTTCACGGGTCGCGACGGCGGTTGGAACCCACAGGCACGCGACTCGAATGAGTACAGCCTGTCCGACACATTCCGCCACCACGCGCCAGCGATCGTGCTCGGCGCCGTTCTCAACGTCTCCGCATTTGCGATCTCGCCGGTCTTCGCTGCATGGCTTGCGCCTGCCACGATCGGCATGTTGCTAGCGGCCACCCTGTCCTACTGGACCGGTCGCACGAAAAGCGGAGACTTTGCCCGCCGGATGAACCTGCTCGAAAGCCCTGAAGAACTCGACCCGCCACGATCCTATCTGGAAGCGGTGGCTGATCGCCCAGCCTATCAGAACCTGAATGCGCCGAGCCTGATAAACCTGTTCGCTGACCGCAACCTGCGCACACGCCGTACGCACATCGTCGATACGCACTGGCCGCTCGGCCACAGCGAAGTTCACACGCCGCTGGCCCTGGCCCGCGCACGTGCGAACCGCGTCGCAACGCTTGACGACTACATCAATGCACTCGATCCCAAAGAGCGGCTGGCGCTGCTGAACTCACCCGGCGACCTTGATGCGGTCATCGAGCAGTACGGCATTCGCGACCCGCACTATTCCACTGGCACGACCTGAGGCTAGATCATAGGCTGCTTCACGGCCGACATGGCTTCCAGCATTTCGTCGAACTCTTCCTGCACTTCAGGAGCAGGTGCGCCGCCCATAAGGCTGACAACCACCGTGGCCGCCAGGCTGAAGAAGAAACCCGGAACGAGGGCGTAGATCGTGCCTGACAATGGCTGGCCGCCAACCGTGATCGGCGCATAGAGCCAGACCAGCACGGTCACCGCACCTGTGATCATGCCCGCCAGCGCGCCATTGCGCGTGATCCCCCGCCAGAACAGGCTCAGCAGGATCAACGGGCCAAACGCGGCGCCGAAGCCGGCCCACGCATAGCTGACCAGCGACAGGATGTTACTCGACCGGTCGAACGCCAGGAATATCGCGACCAGCGACACAGCCAGCACGGATAGTCGCCCGATCAGCACCAGTTCTTTCTGGCTCGCTTCCTTGCGCAGGAAGGTCTTGTAGAAATCTTCGGTCAGCGAACTGGACGAGACCAGCAACTGCGACGAGATCGTGCTCATGATGGCCGCCAGGATCGCCGCCAGAAGGAACCCGCTGATCAGCGGATGGAACAAAACCTGCGAGAACAGGATGAAGATCGTTTCCGGGTCCGTCAGCTGGCTGTTGAGATTATGCTCGTTGACATAAGCTACGCCGACAATGCCGACGGCCACTGCGCCAATCACGGTCACGAGCATCCAACCCATGCCGATATACCGCGCCGCGGCGATGTCCTTGAGTGACCGGATGGCCATGAAGCGCACGATGATGTGCGGCTGGCCGAAATAGCCAAGGCCCCAGCTCGCAGCCGAGATGATCCCGATCAGGGACACGCCCTGGAACCATTTGAAGAAGTTCACCCGGCTCGGTGCATCGGCCACACTGGCTGGCGGCGACGCAAGCACCTCAGCATGCGTTGCCTCAAATCCACCGACCGCCATGATCGCCACCACCGGCACCAGCACCAGCGCAACGAACATGATACAACCCTGCACAAAGTCGGTCAGGCTGACCGCCAGGAAGCCGCCAAACAGCGTATAGGCCACCACGACGCCTGCGGTAACGAACAGGCCAAGCGTATAGTCCAGCCCGAACGAGGCTTCGAACAGCTTGCCACCGGCAACCACACCGGACGACGTGTAAAGCGTGAAGAAGATGACGATGACGACGGATGACAGGATCCGCAGCGCCCGTGTCTTGTCCTTGAACCTTTTCTCGAAAAAGTCCGGGATCGTGATCGCATCCTCGGACAGCTCGGTATAGACGCGCAGTCTCGGCGCCACGAGGCGGTAGTTGAAGTACGCGCCAATCACCAGGCCGACAGCAATCCACGCCGCGCTGAACCCGGTCACGAACACTGCGCCCGGCAGACCCATCAGCATCCAGCCGCTCATGTCGGAGGCGCCAGCAGACAGCGCGCCAACGGCCGGGTGCAACTTGCGACCGCCCAGCATGTATTCGGAAACGTCACTGGTTGACTTGCGATAGGCATAAAGCCCGATCAGCATCATCAGAATGAAATAGGCGCCTAGCGAAACGAAAGCTGCTGTATTCATATGAATTTTCTTCTCTGTCGTCTTTGTGTCGGAGAGGGAGTGTCGGCAGTGTTGCCAGAAGCCGGGCGAAACGCCTAACGCAGTTCTACGGCCCGGTCATAAGCGGCCCGGGTCGTTCGGCGCAACAGTTCGGTCAGGGTGCCGTCCGCGTTCAGGGCCTCGAGTCCGGCCTGCGTCGTTCCATTCTTGCTGGTAACCGAATTGCGCAGGCTCTCGACAGACTCGTCCGATTGCCGCGCCATTTCCACGGCGCCTGCCATCGTACCCAGCACCAGTTCGCGGGCCTGACTCGTCGTGAAGCCCAGTTCTTCAGCCGCTGCGATATAGGTCCGCGCGATCTCGAAGACATAGCCCGGCCCGCTCCCGGCCACCGCAGTCACGCGGTCCAGCGCATCTTCGTCATCCACCCAGACTGTTGTACCAGCCCGCTGCATCAGCGCTTCAAGCGCAGCTTTCTGGTCGGCTGAGCATTCCGGGCTGGCATAAAGACCGCTGACGCTTTGCGCGATCAGGGCCGGCAGGTTCGGCATGATCCGGATGACGGCCGACGTGCCCGATACGGCTGACAGCCGCGCTACCGAACATCCCGCCGCGATCGAGGCAACCAGGCCAGAGGCTGCGAGACGGTCCTGATAGGCCGGGATGATCTCGTTGATCATTTGCGGTTTGACGGCCACGATGATGAGGTCGAACTGCGATTCCGGCAGGCTTTCGCGATCCTTGAACAGATGCACACCGTTGGGAACTGTCTGGGTGAAAGGGTCCACCACTGTGAACGTCCAGTCGGGGGACTTTGCCCACTGTTCCAGCAGGGCACCGCCCATTTTTCCGCAACCAATCAATAGTGCATGCATTGTGATATGATATTCCTGTTACACGTAAGTTTCGGGAATCGCCGTCATCCCTTTTGCGGTCTTCCTAATCATTTTTGCTTTGAGTTCAAATTTATTTCCCAGAACCTTCACCTTGGGCTTTTTGCTTATTTTTCAAGGCAAGCGTACAGGACTTTGCTTTTGTTGCTATTATTCAGGGTCTGATCGCCTGCCTGACGAAAAACATCAGACGTTTTATCCGCCGACGAGTTGTTTCCGCCTCAAAACACACCTAGTTCGTGCACTCAGATTAATGGAGTTGGAAATTGACGCAAACGAAACGCATCGTCGTGAAAGTCGGATCGAGCCTTTTGGCCAATCCAGACCTGCTCACCCCACGCTGGGCGTTCATTCAGCGACTCCTCGAAGATATCGCTTTGCTGCGTAATGAAGGCTACGAAGTTGTATTGACCTCGTCTGGCGCCGTTGCGCTTGGTTTGAACACGCTCAACGTGAAGCCGGAAAACGCGGGCCTGCGCGACAAACAGGCTGCGGCGGCCTGCGGCATGCCGATCGTGTTGAACGCCTACAAGCAAGTGGCCCACGAATTCAATTTCGACATCGCGCAAGTGCTCGTCACGCGCGGCGACCTTGAAGAGCGCCGCCGCTTCCTCAACACGAAGAACACGGTCCATCGCCTGCTCAACGGCAATGTCATGCCGATCGTCAACGAGAACGACACGATCACGACCGAGGAAATCCGCGTCGGTGACAATGACCGCCTTGCCGCTCGAATCGCGCAGATGATCCAGGCATCACACCTGATCATCCTGACCAGCGTCGATGGCCTGTATGACAAGGACCCGTCCGAACCCGGCGCCAAGCTGGTCGAAGAACTCCATGATGTTTCGGAATACCTGTCCGTCACCGAAGGCACCAGCGCGCTCGGCAGCGGTGGCATGCTCACCAAGATGCAGGCCGCCAACATGGCCCAGCACGCCGGCTGCACGACGCTGATCGCCAATGGCGAAGCTGACAATCCGGTCTCGTCCGTACTCAAGGGCGAACGCCCGCATACGAAATGTATCGCCAACACGGAACCAGCTTCCGCCTGGGCCGCCTGGCTCACGGACCGTCTCCAGATGGCTGGCAGCATCGTCATCAGTCAGGAAGCGGCTGATTTGCTGGAAACCGGCAAGCGCGGCGTCGAACGCGCGGACGTCATTTCCATCCACGGCCCTTATGTCCGCAGCGATGTCATCCACGTCTATGATGAAGAAGGCGTCGAGCGCGCACGCGGCCTGTCGAACTTCTCTTCCGAAGAAACCATGCTGCTGGCCCGCAACCTCGAAGAACCGACAACCAAGCTTCTGGGTTACCACACACGCGCAACCATCATTTCGCGCGACAACCTCGTCGTGCTTGATGAACGCCACTTGCCTTGGGACAGCCCTGCTGAAGACGAAATGGAACAGGTCGAACGCTAAGCCGCGTCAGGCCTGCCGCTTCGGATCATCCGGCGACAGTTCGCCAATCTCCAGGATTGGCGCCGCATCCAGGCCATCGGCTTGCATCATCCCGGCGAGTCGCTGGACCGATGAGACGAGCAGCGACTTTTCCCAATCGGCCAATGCGCCGAACCGTTCGAGAAAATCATGCTGTAGGGGCGCAGGCGCATCTTCCAGACGCGCCCGTCCAGCATCCGTCACAACCACTTCGATGACGCGTTTATCGTCGTCGTTTCGCTCACGCGCCACCAGTCCGGCCCGCGCCAGCCGATCCACAATCGACGTAATCGTCCCCTGGGACAGGTTCACCGACCGCGCAATTTCAGACGGTTTGCGCCTGCCCGGCACGCTCAGCGCCTGCAGCACAAGCAGCTGAGGAGAGGTCAGCCCCGTCTCCTTCAGCAGGTGTTTGGAATACAGGTCGATTGCCTGCGTGATCTGCCGCAGCGATTTCAGAAGGTCATTGTGATCAGCCATGCGCATGGTTCGTAAGGGCTGAAGTGCAGGCGATCAACCAACCTCTCCAGACGGTCCGCATGACGATGCGGGTTCGGCGTGGCGATTAAGTCACGGCGACCGGGAAAGCACGCTCCCAAGGTCAAAGCGATTGACAAAGAGTCCGATTTAAGGCGTTTTTCAACAAATGTTGAATTTGAGAGTCGAAGCATGTTGCATTCGACCCCTAGGAGGAATGGCATGAGTAAACACACATCACGCGTCGCGTTGATCGCCCTGGCCGCCAGTGCGTTGACGCCTCTGGCACCTGCATTCGCGCAGGTCGACGAGGAAGCGACCCCACAGGCAGAGCGCCGCTTTGGCGCCGTGGTTGTCACCGCCCAGCGCCGTGAAGAAAACCTCATCGACGTGCCCCTCTCGGTCTCCGCCTTTGATGGCGACCTTCTTGCCCAACTCGGCGTTGCCGACATTACGGAAGTCGCGAAAGTTGCGCCAAACGTCACACTTGAAGTGTCGCGCGGCACCAACTCGACCCTGACAGCCTTCATCCGCGGCGTCGGCCAGCAGGATCCGGTTGCCGGTTTTGAAGCAGGCGTCGGCATCTACGTCGACGATGTCTACCTCAACCGTCCGCAGTCCGCCGTTCTGGACGTCTTTGACGTCGAGCGCATCGAAGTCCTTCGCGGCCCACAGGGCACACTCTACGGACGCAACACTATCGGTGGCGCCGTCAAATACGTCACCCGTTCGCTCTCCGACGTGCCAACCATGAGCGCCCGTGCTGCGATCGGCACCTATGGCCAACGTGAGGTCGTCGTCTCCGCCAGCGCGCCGCTGACCGACACGTTCCGCGTTGGTGGTGCAGTGGCCGCCCTCTATCGTGACGGATACGGTGAAAACATCATCACCGGCCAGGACAATTACAACAAGGATGTCGGCTCTGCCCGCCTCTCGGCCGAGTGGGATGTCACACCTGACTTCCAGCTTCGCTTTGCTGGCGACTTCACCCGCGACGAGTCGAATGCCCGTCAGGGACACCGTCTGATCCCGGACCAATTCCCGGCATTCACCTACCCTGTCCTCGACGACGAGTATGACACACGCGCCGGCCTCAATGTCGTCGATCAGGAATCGGAAGCCTGGGGCGGCTCGATCACGGCTGAATATACGGTCTCCGACACGATCACGCTGAAAAACATCCTCGCCTACCGCGAAGACGACAGCACGTCGCCAATCGACTTTGACAGCTTGCCGGAAGCCGATCTCGACGTTCCTGCCAATTATGCGAACGACCAATTCTCGGAAGAATTCCAGGTCCTCTATTCCAGCGACCGCCTCAACGGCATCGTGGGTGTCTATTATCTTGATGCCAACGCATCGACCGTGTTCGATGTTCTGCTCGGCACGACGGGCGATCTGCTCTTGCTGCCTGGACTGAATGCTCAGACTTTCGGCGATGTCGGCACCAAGACGTGGTCGATCTTCGGCGACTTCACCTATGACCTGACAGATCGCTTCAGCGTCGCTGTCGGTGCCCGTTACACGGAAGACGAGCGCACTTCGCAAGTCCTGCGTCGTACTTACATTGGCGGTTTCTCCGAATATTTCGGCGGCAACCCGACGCTGATCGCCACCACGTCAGATTTCAACGGTTCAGCCACGTTTGACGATTTCAGCCCACGCGTGTCCGTCAGCTACAAGCCGACCGACAACAGCAATATCTACGCGACCTACTCGCAGGGCTTCAAAGGCGGTTCGTTCGACCCCCGCGGCCAGACGACGGCTGCACCGGACCTCGACCTCAACGGCACAGTGTCGGACCAGGAAATCTTCGAGTTCATGCAGTTTGATCCTGAAGAGGTCGACAGCTACGAAGTCGGCTACAAAGGCAGCCACAATGGCGGCGACCTGACCTACAGCATCGCCGGCTTCTATTCCGACTATAAGGACATCCAGGTGCCGGGTTCGGTGGGTGTTGATACGGACAATGATGGCATCAACGACACCTTCACCGGCGTGACAACCAATGCCGGTGCGGCGACCATCTGGGGGGTCGAATTCGAAGGCAATGCCATGCTCGCCGAGCAGGTGTTCAACGAATCCGATCTCTTCAACCTCGGCTGGTCGATCGGTTATGTCGACGCGCAATATGACGAATACATCGATGCCTTCGGCAATGATGTCTCCAACCAGCGTGTCATCCAGAACACGCCAGACTGGACCGCAAGTGGCCGCCTCTCCTATGACACGCCACTGACAATCCTCGAGAACAATGGTCGCCTTCTGATCAACACACTGGTCTCGTATCGCGGTGACTCCAGCCAGTTCGAAGCACCGAACCCGTTCCTCGACCAGGAAGCCTTCACCCTGATTGATGCGGGCCTGCGTTGGGAAACCGAAGGCGGACGTTGGGGCTTCAGCCTGAACGGCAAGAACCTCACCGACGAGCGCTACATCGTTGCTGGCTATAACTTCGTCACGATCAACCCGAACGGCACATTCACGCCGACGCTTGGTCTCGAAGGTACACTGACAGCCTTCTACGGCGACCCGCGTACAGTCACGATGGGCGTGGACTACAAGTTCTAGTCTGCGGACACTTCAAGATCTCGGCAAATGGCGGCGTGGCAACACGCCGCCATTTTTCTTGCGCGCTATGCGTCCGGGCGGATCGATTCAAATCCGGCGGTGATGAAGCGCACGACATGCTCATATGCCCCGTCCAGGTCATCCGAACGGCACAGCCCCTTCGACAATTGGTCGATACGGCCTGTCTCGGCAAAGGTCAGCGTCAGCGCGCCCGAGAAACAATGATATGACCAGAACAGCGCCTTCTCGTCGGCATTGCCCAGGCTCAGCCGCAGGGCATCGATGAACTGGTTGATCAGGGGATCAAAGAACTGGGTCATCAGCTTGCCGCCCCATTCGGGCGAGTTGTTCACGTAGGCGATCAACGCATAATAATGCTTCCAGCCCGGTTCGGTCACATGCGAGCCTGTCAGCAGGGGGCGCAGATAGGCCCTCACAATCGCCTCAACGCTCGGCGGATTGGGGCGCGCCTCTGACAGCGCGTCTTCCAACGCTTTCAGACGCCAGGCGTTCAGCACTTCGGCCCGTCGCATAAGCACGGCATCGAACAGGTCGCGCTTCTTCCCGAAATGGTAATTGGCCAGCGCAACATCGACGCCTGCCTCGCGCGCAATGGCTCTCAGGTTCACGCCATCATAACCGTGCTGGGCAAACTGGGCCTCGGCTGAATCAAGGATCGCAGTGCGGCGAAGGGGCTTGGCATCGTCTGGCATTGCTAGGGTCATGACTCATTTCTGTTCAGGTGCAGGCGCTTCGATTGCAGGATACTAACCCCTCAAACGCATTTGTCTTGCTCCACATGGCAAAGCAGGCCATATTTCAACACTTGTTGAAGTGGGGATCAACCTCGCTCATTTCGCTTCAAGGGGAGCCGCAAGCTGATCGTCAGGAGACATTCCGTGTCTCCCATGCCTCTCCGGCTCTTTCCCTTCGACCGCGTGCTGCGCCAGAATACAGGTCCCACTCCATGTCCAATACTCCGTCTCTCCCCATCAAGGCTGCAAGTTCCGGCCGCCTCTGGGTCCTCATGGTGCTGACGCTCGTCTACACGTTCAACCATGTCGACCGGCAGATCCTCGTCATCCTGCTCGAACCGATCAAGACGGAACTTGGCCTCAAAGACAGCCAGCTCGGCATGCTCACCGGCATCGCGTTTGCGGCATTCTACGCCACGCTGGGCATACCGGTCGCCATGTGGGCCGACCGCGGCAACCGCCGCAACATCATTGCGCTCGCCCTCACCATATGGTCAGGCATGACCGCCCTGTCTGGCCTGTCGCAATCCTATTGGCAGCTTCTAGTCGCCCGCATGGGTGTCGGTATCGGCGAAGCCGGCGGCACCCCGCCCGCCACCAGTATGATCGCAGACCTCTACCCCCCTCAGGAACGCGCCACCGCCCTCGGCGTCTACACTACCGGCATCGGCCTTGGTGTCATGCTGGGCTTCGCTCTCGGGGGCCTGGTGTACGAGGCCTATGGCTGGCGCATGGCTTTCTTCGTGGCCGGCGTGCCGGGCCTCCTGCTCGCGCTTATCGTCCGCTTCACTGTGCGTGAACCTGTTCGCGGCCATTCCGAAGCGCGTCAGGATAACCGTCCGGCACCGTCGCTCAAGGAAACCCTCGGCTTCATCGCGGGTCAGACATCCTATCTATGGCTCCTCGCCGGTTGCCTGCTGATCTGCATTTCAGCCAACGCCTTCCTCGTCTTCACGTCCAGCCATCTCCAGCGCACCTATGGTCTCTCACCGGGTCAGGTCTCATGGCCGCTCGGCCTCCTCATCGGCGGCGTCGGCAGCGTTGGCGCCGTGGTCATCGGCCTCGTCTGTGACCGCTTGTCAAAAAAGGACTTGCGCTGGCGCCCACTGATCATCGCGCTCTGCGCGGCAATCGCCCTGCCCTTTGCCTGGATGTTCCTGCGCGCACCAACGGTCGGCATGGCCTATGCTTGGAACGTCGTGCCCAGCTTTGTCGGCCTCATCTATGCCAGCATCGCCTACACGGCCTCCCAGGAACTCGTGCAATTGCGCATGCGCGCGTTTGCCTCGGCCTTCATGCTGTTCTGCCTGACACTGATCGGTATCGGTTGTGGTCCATGGATCGCTGGCGTGCTGAGCGACTATTTCGCCGCGCAGGGTACAGCCCACCCGCTTGCCCGCGCGCTTGAACTGATCCTCATCTTCAACGCGCTCAGCATTCTCTGCCTGCTGATGTCCAGCCGCAATTACCGGGCCGACGCTGAACGCGCCGCCCGGCTTGACTAGCTAAGCCTCTACTCGACTTCGCCGCCGACTGGTCCTCCACCCAGCGCCCGGAACAGGGCCACCACGTTCAGCGCCCGGTCCAGTTCGGCACCGATCAGATTCTGGCGTGACTCATAGTCATTGCGCTGGGCGTCCAGCACCGAGAAATAGTCGTCGATTCCGACGCGAAACCGTTCCCGCGACAGGTTCAGCGTCACCGATGTATCCTCGACCAGCCGTCGCAACGCGGCAATCCGGTCATCCACCGTCTGCGCCACGGCCAGCGCATCCGCCGTTTCGCGGAATGCCGTCTGGATTGATTGCTCATACTGGGCCAGCGTCAGGTCACGATTTGCCTTGGACACACCAAGGTTCGCCTTGCGGCTTCCGCCATCAAAGATCGGCAACGACACTTGCGGCCCAACGCTCCACGTTCCGCCACCGTCGAACAGGTCGTCCAGTCCTGTGCTGCTGTACCCGGCACTGCCGGTCAGCGAGATCACGGGGAAATAGGCGGCGCGCGCCGCGCCGATATTGGCATTGGCCGCCCGCAGCTGGCGCTCCGCCGCCAGCACATCAGGCCGCGACAACAGGATATCCGATGACGCACCAACAGCCAGCCGGTCCATCAGCGGTGATGGGCTGAGAACAGCCTTTCCGGCGATATCAGCCGGCACGTCCGCTCCAACGACAAAGCGCAGCGCGTTCAGGTCCTGCCTCACCAGTCCGGTAAACTGCGCGACTTGCGCCTTCGCGGTTTCCACACTGGCAGAGGCCCGGCGCACATCAATCTCGGTCACCACACCGGAATCAAACAATTCCCGCGTCAGCGACAGCGAGGCGCCCTGGCTCTCAACCGTTTCCTTTGCCAGTCTCAGGCGTTCCTGATCAGCCGCCAAAGTCAACCAGGCCTGCGCCACGGACGAGATCAACGAGATCTTTACGCTGCGCTCGCCTTCCACCGTGGAAAGATAGGTTTGCAGTGCCGCTTCATTCAGGCTCGCCACCCGGCCAAACAGGTCCAGTTCATAGGCCGTTACGCCAAGTTGCGCCCGTGCGCTGTCCATCAGCAGGGCGGACGCACTGTCACCATCGAACGTCCCGGTTTCGGTAACCGATCCCGACGCGGAAACACTGGGCAGACGCGCGGCCCGTGTAATGCCGTACTGCGCTTCGGCAAGGGCGATCCGCGCGGTTGCGGCCCGCAGGTCACGATTGTTCTCCAAGGCCAGCGTAATCAGGCCCGCAAGATCCTCGGACTCGACCAGGTCTTCCCACCCAATCACCGCCACAGTCGCCGCAGCACTCTCGGTTACCGGCAAGGTCTCCGGCACCGGCGGCACTGCCCGCTCATAGGTCGGCGTAAGATTGACACAACCAACCAGCGCGACTGACAGCATCAGCGGGGCAAGGCGAAGGGAAGGCGTCATGATACAGCTCCATCAATTTGTGCAGGCGCCTTGGGCGTGCGGGTCGTCAGCTTCCTGACGACGACATAGAAAAGCGGTGCAGCAAAAAGGCCGATCGTCGTCACGGCAATCATCCCGCCCAGGACGGTCACGCCGAGCGCGGCGCGCGAGGCGGCACCCGCACCGGAGCTGAGCGCAAGTGGCGTAATGCCAAGTCCGAAAGCCAGCGACGTCATCAGGATCGGGCGGAAACGCAACCGCACCGACTCCATCGTCGCCTCAAGCAGTTCCTTGCCCTCGGCCTCAAGCGCGCGCGCAAATTCGACGATGAGAATGGCATTCTTCGATGCCAGCCCGACCGTCGTCAGCAGGCCAACCTGGAAGAAGACATCATTGTCATACCCGCCCACATGCGCACCAATGACAGCGCCAAGCACCCCGACGGGCGCGACCAGCAGGACCGAAATCGGCACGGTCCAGCTTTCATAAAGCGCGGCAAGACACAGGAAGATGAACAGGGCGGACAAGGCATAGAGCAGCGTGCTCTGATTGCCGGAACTGCGCTCCTGGGCACTGAGACCCGTCCATTCCAGGCTCGTGCCGTTCGGCAGGCGAGACACCAGCTCTTCCATCCTGTCCATCGCCACGCCCGAGCTTTCACCCGGGGCCGGCTGGCCCTGGATATTCAGGGCTGACGATCCATTATAACGCTGCAACAGCGACGCGCCGTATTGCCATTCAGACGACACGATCTCCGATATCGGGGTCATGTCGCCCGTTCCGTTTCGCACGCGCCAGTCGCCAATATCGTCCGGCTGCATCCGGAACGGGGCGTCGCCTTGCACGTAGACACGCTTGATCCGGCCACGGTCGATAAAATCATTCACATAGGTTCCGCCCAGGCCCACCGACAGCAGGCTGGTCGCGTCTGCCAGGTTGATGCCCAGCGCCTGCGCCTTCTGGTAATCGAGGTTCAGCTTGAATTGCGGGCTGTCTTCCTGGCCGTTCGGGCGCACATTCGTCAGGCCCGGCTCCTGCGCCGCCAGGCCAAGCAACTGGTCGCGCGCCTTCACCAACGCATCATGGCCGATACCGCCCGTATCCTTCAGGTAGAAGTCAAAGCCGCTGGCATTGCCCAGTTCGCGGATCGGTGGGGGAATGATGGCAAAGACCATCGCATCCGTACGCTGGCTGAAAGCGCCCGACGCACGGCCGGCAATCGCCGAAGACGCCTGATCCTTGCCAGTCCGTTCGGACCAGTCCTTCAGGGGCGTGAAAGACAGGCCGATATTCTGGCCGGCTCCAGCAAAGCCGAAGCCGGCAATCGCCATCACGCCCTCGACATTGTCAGGCTCGTTCTCGCGATAATGCAGCGAAACCGCATCCATCACCTCTGTCGTCCGCTCCAGCGTGGCGCCGGTCGGCAGCTGGACGATCGTCATCACGGCGCCCTGGTCTTCATTCGGCAGGAACGAGGTCGGCAGGCTGCGGAAACCCAGTCCCAGCAGGACCAGCATCACCGCAAACACACCGACAAAGAGCCAGGCACGACGCAGAACACGCGCGACGACCGCTTCATAGCCGTCACGCAGGCGAGAAAGGCCATTCTCGAACAAGGCGCCGCCGCGGGCGACCAGGTTCTTCTTGTCGGCCACATCATGGCCGTTTGACTTGAGCAGGGTCGCACACAGGGCAGGCGACAGGATGATTGCCACCAGCACCGACAGCGTCATGGCCGAAACAATAGTCACCGAAAACTGGCGATAGATCACACCCGCCGAGCCCGGGAAGAACGCCATCGGAATGAACACCGCCGACAGGACGACCGCGATGCCCACAAGTGCACCGGTAATCTGTTTCATCGACTTGCGCGTCGCATCGCGCGGCGACAGGCCTTCCTCGGCCATCACCCGCTCGACATTCTCCACCACGACGATCGCGTCATCAACCAGCAGGCCAATCGCCAGCACCATCGCAAACATGGTCAGCGTGTTGATCGAGTAGCCAAACACCAGCAACACCGCAAATGTCCCCAGCAACACCACCGGCACGGCGATCATCGGAATGAAGCTCGCCCGGAAGCTTTGCAGGAAGACGAGGATCACGAGGAATACCAGGATCACCGCTTCGATCAGCGTTTTCTGGACTTCCTCGATGGACGTGCTGATGAACGGTGTCGAATCGTAGGGATAGACCACGGCGATATCGTCAGGAAACTGTTCCGATAATGTGACCATTGCCGCGCGCACACCGTCTGCCGTCTGCAGGGCATTCGCGCCGGATGCCAGCGAAACCGCCATGCCGGCTGCCGGCTGACCATTATACTTGGCCACCGTCGAATAACTCTCCGCGCCCATCTCGACCCGCGCCACATCGCCGAGGCGCACCGATGCGCCATCGCCGGTCGTCAGGATCAACAGGTCGCGAAACTGGTCAGGCGTGGAGAGCAAGGTCTGCAGCGAAATCGTTGCCGTGATTTCCTGGCCCGGCAATGCCGGACTGCCGCCCAGCGCGCCGGTCGAGACTTGCGCGTTCTGGGCGCTGATCGCCGCGATCACATCGCTTGGCATCAAATTGTACTGGTTCAGCTTGCCGGGATCGAGCCAGATACGCATCGCATACGCAGAGCCGAACAGCTGAACGCTGCCGACACCATCGACCCGGCTCAGCACATCAGTCACGTTCGAGCGTGCATAGTCGCCAAGGTCTGACTGGTCGAACGTCCCGTTTGGCGAGATCAGCGCTGTCACCATCAGGAAGCCCGACGAGGCCTTGCTCACGCTCACGCCCTGGCGCTGCACCTGTTCCGGCAGGAGCGGCGTCGCCAGCGCCAGCTTGTTCTGCACTTGCACCTGCGCGACATCCGGGTCCGTGCCCGTCTCGAAAGTCAGCGTGATGGACGCGGCGCCCTGAGAACTCGATGAGGAGGAAATATAATCGAGGCCGTCCAGCCCCGTCATCTGCTGCTCGATCACCTGCGTGACCGTGTCTTCCACGGCTTTCGCGGACGCGCCCGGATAGACCGCATTGATCGACACCGTCGCTGGCGCAATGTCAGGATACTGGGCGACCGGCAGGGTCCTCAGCGCGATTCCGCCTGCAATCATGACAATGATCGCCAGGACCCATGCGAAGATGGGCCGGTCAATGAAGAAATTAGCCATGGGAGTTCAGCTCGATTGAATTGCTATTTGACGACAGTCGTCGCGGCGCTGGTCGGCTGGGCCGACGCGGTCTGTGGCGGCACCGGCATCACGGGCGCGCCGGGACGCACTTTCTGAAGGCCGCCAATGATCAGCTTGTCGCCGTCTTCAAGGCCCTCGGACACGATCCAGTCATTGCCGTGCACCTCGACAATCGTCAGGTTCCGCGCTTCGGCATTGCCATCCTTGCCGACCACCATCGCAGTCGGCTCGCCTTTCACCGTGCGGGCAACCGCGCCCTGCGGCACAAGGAAGACATTGTCATATGTGCCCGCGCTGAAGCTGGCATTCACATACATGCCCGGCAGGATGAACCCATCCGGGTTCGGCACGACTGCGCGCAGGATCACCGATCCGGCGCTCTCGTCCACGTTCACTTCGCTGAATTCCAGTCGGCCCGGCTCGGAATAAGTGCTGCCATCTTCCAGCTTGATCGACACAGACACGCTCTGCCCGTCCGACGACTGGATTCGGCCCTCGGCAATATCGCGTTTCCAGCCCAGAATCTTGGAGCTGCCTGCTGTCAGGTCGAGATAGATCGGGTCCAGTTGCTGAACGATGGCCAGTGCGGCGGCCTGGTTCTCTGTCACCAGCGCGCCGGGCGTCACGGTCGAGCGGCCAATCTGGCCGTCGATCGGCGAGGTCACCTTGGTGCGGGCCAGATCGATGTTCGAGCGTTGAAGCGCCGCCTTCTGAATGGCGACATCGGCTTCGGCCTGCCGCTGTGCGGCAACGGCCTGATCGAGGCTTTCGCGGCTCACGGCGTTGATCTCGGCGAGACGCTCGTACCGTGTGGCTGTCTGGCGGGCGGATTCAGCGGTGGCCTCTGCGCGCTGCACGGCGGCTTTCGCGCTATTCACGGCTGCCGCGTACTCGGCTGAGTCAATCTGGTAGAGCGCCTGCCCCTGGCTGACCAGTTCGCCTTCCGTGAACAGGCGCGACTTGATCAGCCCTGTCACCTGGGGGCGGATCTCAGCCTCCCGGAAAGCGCGGGCCCGGCCTGGCAGTTCGCGGGTGCTTTCGATGCTCGTTCTGTGCACGACCATCACGTCAACGGGCGCGGCAGCCGGGGCGCTGGCGGCCGCCTGAGCGGGCGCGGCGGGCTCGGAAGCGCCGCAAGCCGCTGCGGTTCCAACAAGGGCCGCGCCAATCAAGGCTCTGAAACTGTTTGAAATTCTTGGCATTAATGTCACCTTGATCAATCGGGCCTATGTGTACGCGACGGATTGTAAAGTTAGAATGAACGTTCGAAATAATGGTGCGGCGCAACAAATCAAGGGCCGAAAGCAGAAGTTTTAGAAAAATGACGAAGCAAATTGATAAACGCTCACCTCGTACACAGGCGCGGATCACCCAAATTCTCGATGCCGCCACTTCGTGCTTTGTTGAGCAGGGCTTTCACGGCACGGGAATGGCCCGCATTGCAGAACGCGCCGGCATGAGCGCCGGGCATATCTATCATTATTTTGACAGCAAGGACGCGATCATCGCGGCCATCGTCGAACGTGAAACCGCCGCCCATGAAGCCAAGATGCGGGAATTCCAGATTCTCCCTCGCGAGAACTTGAAGCGCGAAATGGTCGCGCGCGCCGAGGAAGGCGTCCGCACCAATACAGATCCCTTCCGGTCTGCGCTAAGCCTTGAGATCGTCGCTGAAGCCAAGCGAAATCCAGACATCGCCGCATTGCTCCGCCGCCATGACGTCGTCGTCAGGACCGAATTTGCGCGTCTGCTGCGCGACAAGCTGGATCTTGATCACGCAGAAGGCCGTGTCGAGGTCCTCTTCACCCTGTTCGATGGCCTCGCCATCCGCATGTTGCGGCATCCAGATCTGGACCAGACCGGCCTGACCCTCTTCATACGCCAGGCAATCCTCGCCATTCTCGCCGACTGACGCTTTCCGCCGGATAAATCGCGCCCCGCTGTGGACAAGATCGCCCAAAGCCGGGCAAATCAGCCCCATGACACAATTCTCCGGACCGACCTCGAACAGTTTCATCTCCCAGCGCCTGCGCCTGCATTATGTCGACTGGGGCAATCAGGATGCACCGCCTTTGGTGCTGGTCCATGGCGGCCGCGATCACTGCCGCTCCTGGGACTGGGTGGCTGAGGAGCTCAGCAAGGACTGGCACGTCATCGCACCAGACCTGCGCGGGCATGGCGACAGCGCCTGGTCGGAAGACGGCGAATACTCGGTCCGTGCCTGCGTCTACGATCTCGCCCAGCTGATCCACCAGCAAAAATTCGATCCTGTCACCATCGTCTCACACTCCTATGGCGGCGCGATCTCGCTGCGCTATGCTGGCATCTATCCGGAAAAAGTTCGCAAGATCGTGGCTATCGAGGGTCTTGGCCCGTCGCCAAAGATCCTCAAGGAACGCTTCAGCGGCCCGCCCGGCGAACGCATGCGCGAGTGGATCGATTCCAAGCGCGCCGCCGCTGGCCGCACATCGAAGAAATACGCCACGCTCGAAGATGCCTATACGCGCATGAAAACCGAGAACAGCTACCTGACCGACCCGCAGGCGCGCCACCTCACCATTCACGGCATCAGCCAGAACGAGGACGGCACCTATTCGTGGAAGTTCGACAACTATTTCCGCGTGATGACGCCCTATGACATTCCCTATGACGACATCGAGAAACTTTGGAGCGAGATCACCTGCCCCACGCTCCTGCTCTATGGCGAGAAAAGCTGGGCCTCCAACCCCGCCGAAGACGGGCGCCTCAAGCATTTCCAGAGTGCTGAAGTCAAGGTCTATGAAAACGCCGGCCACTGGCTGCACCACGACCAGTTCGACCGCTTCATGGCCGACATGAAAACATTCCTCTAAGGCCGTCGCCCTGTCTGACAGGCAAAACCTGTCCACCCCGTCGACCACGCCGTCATAATGGTGCCATGTCAGACACACTCGTCCCTCCGGTCTTCAACCGCGTCATCGACATGGTGGCGGAATTCATCGACTGGATCGGTGGGCGCGATCCGCTGACCATTCCGCGCGCCTTCTATCGCACGGCCCAGCGCCATCTCTGCATGATCGAAGACATGCTGCGCGGCGCGCTCTACATTCTCGCACTGGATATCACGCCTGGCCCGCAGGGCGCGAAACCTGCGCCCCGCCAGCCCGCCCGACCGCGCAGCATCCTCTCGCTGCAACCTGCCCGGCCACCCGGCTAGGACACGACGAAAATCCGCCTTGCCCCGCCGCCATGAGCGGTCGTTGGCGCTGGCCGGTGTATGAGGATCAGGTCAGGCCCAGTGCCTTCAGCGCATCCTTCACGCCCTGCACACGCGGCTGCATGTCATCGGCCAGGTGCGCGTGGGTGGGAATGTAGAACAGGTCCAGGTCCATGCCCTTCAGGGCAATCTCGGCGCACCGGTCCGGCATGATCAGGCCCAGTCCTGGCGGGGCCTTGCTCGGGTCCGGCAAATGCTTCTCGATCAGCGCCGTATACACCGCGCCCGGCATCAGGACATGCACGTCCACCGGTATGTTGCCCGCCTCAAATTCCAGCTTCATCCACTCGGCCATCACCAGCACGCCATGCTTGGTCGCCCCGTACAGGCCCAGCCCGTTGCCTTTCACCGCCGCCGGCACGCTCAGCGAATTCTCGGATCCCGTAATCATCAGCCGCCCCCGCCCGCCGGTCGCCTCCATCCAGCGGGCATAGGCCTGCGCCATGCGAAGGTTCGAAAACAGGTTCACTTCGAACAGGCGCTCGGCTGCGTCATCCAGCTGCTGCTTGATCAGCCGCCGGTTCAGGCCAATGCCCGCATTCGAGCAGACGAGGTCCAGATGTCCCTGCCATGTGCCTGCATCATGGATCAGCGTCGCCGCCACTTCATGATCGGCCATGTCGCACACGATGGGCATCGCCTGCGCGCCAAGGCTCGCCGCCGTTGCGTGCACGCCCTCTTCATTGATATCCGCACACACGACTTTCGCGCCGCGCGCCACCAGCGCCTGCGCCAACGCCCGGCCGATGCCGGATCCCGCGCCAGTCACCAGCGCGACCTTGCCTTTATAGTCGATCATGCATGCCCTCCCCGGGGCTTGTTAGTCGACGAAATTACCCGCCCGTTTCTGTAATCCGGCCATCACCGCCTCGATCTGGTTCTTGCCGCCCATCAACTCATCTTGAATCACAGACTCGGTCTGCAACGCTTCGGCATCGTCTTGGTCGGCGATATGATTATATAGCTTCTTTGCCGCCTGAACCGCACTCGGACTTTTCTCGGCAATCAGCTGCGCAAGGTTCATGGCGTCCTCATAAGGTGTCTCGGACAGTTTCGTCGCAAAGCCATATTCCAGCGCCTGTGTGCCGGAGAAGATGCGACCCGTATATGTCAGCTCCCGGATCACATCCTCGCGCGCCAGACGGCGCATGATCGCTGTCGAACTCATGTCGGGCACAAGGCCCCATTTCACTTCAAGGATCGACAGTTTTGTTTCCGGGTGAACGATGCGGATATCCGCGCCTAACGCCACCTGAAACCCACCGCCCAGCGCTACGCCGTGCACCGCCGCGATCACCGGCACGCGCAGGCTGCGCCAGCCCCACACGGCCTGCTGCGCGCGGTTGGCAATACCATGCGTGCGGGGCGTCAGCCGCCCGCCCGCGACGCTGTCATCCTTTGGTCCGCTTTCAGCCATCTTGCCGAAATTTCCCATATCGAGGCCGGCGCAAAACGCCCGGCCCTGCCCCGACAGCACAACAACCCGCACAGACTTGTCAGCATTGATCTCTTCGGCTGCCGAGATCAGCCGCGCGAACATCGCGTCGTCCAATGCGTTCATCTTGTCTTCGCGCACAAGGCGTACATCTGCGACGCCCTTGTCGATGGATATATTGATACGGTCCGTCATCGTGGAATTCCTGTCTTGCTGTAATTCATCCTATGCCCCCTGCCGGGCATACTCAACGGGTCTGATTTCAGCGCGTGTCCATCAGGTTGCGCGCCACCACCATCCGGTGCACTTCCGACGGCCCGTCATAGATCCGCATGTTCCGGATGCGCCCGGCAAACAGGTGCAGCGGCATCTCCTTGGTCATGCCCATCGCGCCAAAGCACTGCATCGCGTTGTCGATAATCTCCTGCGCCATTTCCGTCGCAAAATATTTCAGCATGGAAATTTCTGTGCGCACATCTTTCCCGGTGTCCAGCTTCCAAGCGCAATCATACGCCATCAGGCGCGCGGCATGAATCTTCGCCGCGCCGTCCGCGACCCACCATTGCACCGCCTGGCGCAGTGACAGCTTCTGCCCGAACGTCACCCGCTGCGGCGCATACTCGGTCATCATGTCCATCGCCCGCTGCGCTGCACCTATGCACCAGGCGGCCATCTCCATGCGCCGCGTACCCAGGCGCACCTGCATCGGGCCAAACCCGTCACCTTCCTTGCCCAGCAGTTTCCAGTCCGGCACCCGGCAATCTTCCAGCACGACTTCATACGTATATTCGCCGCCCAGCATCGGGATCCGCCGCAACACGTTGAAACCCGGCGCATCGCGGTCCACCAGAAACGCCGACATGCCGCCCCGCGCGCGTTTCTCCGGGTCGGTAATCGCCATCAGGATCGTGAAGTCAGCCTCCGCCGCCCGCGTGATCCATATTTTGCGGCCATTGATCACCCAGTCGTCGCCATCCTTCACGGCGCGGGTCAGCATGCCTGACGGGTCCGCCCCCGCGCCCGGCTCGGAAATACCGATGGCAGAGATCGTCTCACCCCGCGCATAGGGTTCCAGATAGGCTTCGCGCTGCTTCTCGTTCACACTCGTCATCAGCATGCGCAGGTTCGGCGAATCCGGCGGAAGCGTATATTGCGCCACGGTCGACCCCAGCGCCTCGTTCACACCCACCAGCGCCACATGCGGCAGGCCCATTCCGCCGGAATCCTCCGGGGCGTCCAGACTCCACAGCCCCATGTCCTTTGATACCGCGTCGAGCCGCTTGCGTTCGCTCTCGATCAGGTGAGAGCCCTGCCCTTCAGCGTCGCGCGCCAGCACGCCGGCCTCCAGCGGCATCAGCTCGTCGCGCACGAACCGTTGCACCAGATCGCGCAGCATCCGGTATTCTTCGGCCAGCTCAAAATCCATCATGCGGTTCCTTGTCGGGTCTCAGGTCTGGAATTCCAGCCCCTCCATCGTCCCTGTGTTTCGCCAGCCTTCCAGTATCGCAAAATAGGCGTTCGATCCTGCCCCATAGGACGTATTCTGGCGTGCCATTTTACTCAGCTTGCCTTCATTATTGTAATAGCCCGGCGTGCATTCCTCGAGAAACTTCTCGCGCATCATGGCCTTGTCGATGATCTCGTCCACCCAGGCCTCTTCTGCCGTCTCCGTCACTTCGAACACCTTCGCCTGCCGCTTCTCGGCCTCGGTGATCAGGTAACCGATCTGCTTGGCCTGCTCGTCCAGCAGATGAGGATAGTTGGCGGTAAAGCCGGCCTGCGTCGTGCCCATCACGATCAGGTTCGGGAAGCCGTTCACCAGCATCCCATGCATGCTGCGATAGCCATCGGCCCAGTGCTCGGACAATTTGTGCCCGTCCCGCCCACCGACATCATAGCCCGCCCGGCGTGTGTATTCGGTGCCCACCTCAAAGCCAGTGGCATAGATCAGGCAGTCGATCTCATAGGTTTTGCCATTGGCCACAATCGCCGTCTCGGTAATCTTCTCCACACCCTGCCCATCCGTATGGACAAGTTCCACATTGGGCCGGTTGAACGTCGCCAGGTAATCGTCGTGGAAGCAGGGCCGCTTGCAGAACTGGCGATACCACGGCTTCAGCGCATTGGCCGTTTCCGTGTCTGACACGATCTCATCGACACGCGCCCGCACCTGCTCCATCTTCTGGAAGTCGGCAATCTCGGCCAGTTCCGCCAGATGTTCCGGGCTGAGATCCTTGTTGCCTTCCTGCTGCGCAATGAACAGCAGGTTGCGGATGATATGCGTCCAGCCATCCATCACCAGGTCTTCCGGTGCAAACCCGCCCGACACCAGCGTGTTGAAATTCTCCATCCGGTCCTTGTGCCAGCCTGGCTCCAGGCTCTTCGCCCAGTCCGGATCAGTCGGCCGGTTGTCGCGAACATCGATCGACGATGGCGTGCGCTGGAACACGTAAAGCTGCTCGGCGCTTTCCCCGATATGCGGCACGCACTGCACCGCCGTCGCGCCCGTCCCGATAATGCCGACGCGCTTGCCCTTCAGGCCGGTCAACCCGCCTGCATTGGAACCGCCGGTATAGTGATAGTCCCAGCGGCTGGTATGGAAGCTGTGCCCCTTGAAACTCTCGACGCCCGGAATGCCCGGTAATTTGGGGCGGTTCAGCGGCCCGTTCGACATCACCACGTGGTCCGCCGTCATCCGGTCACCCCGGTCCGTCACGATCACCCAGACGTTCGCGTCATCGTCCCAGTTCAGTCCCGTGATCTCGGTCTGCAGGCAGGCCTTGTCATACAGGTTGTAGTGCTCGCCGATGCGCCGGCTGTGTTCAAGGATTTCCGGCGCCTTGGAATATTTCTCGACCGGCATGTAGCCCGTCTCTTCCAGCAGCGGCAGGTAGATATAGCTCTCAATATCGCAGGCTGCGCCAGGATAGCGGTTCCAGTACCAGGTGCCGCCAAAGTCGCCGCCCTTCTCGATCACCCTTATATCCTCAACGCCCGCATCGCGCAGCCGCGCCCCGACCAAAAGGCCGCCAAACCCGCCGCCGATGATCACGACATGGGTATGATCTGTCAGGGGCGCGCGCTCGACGCGCTTGATGTAGGGGTCTTCAATATAGTGCGCAAACTCGCCCACCATATTAACATATTGCTCGTTGCCGTCGCTGCGCAGGCGCTTGTCGCGTTCTTCGCGATACTTCGCCCGTAATTCATCGGGATCAAGTCCCAGCTCTTCAACTGCATCGCCTGAGGCCATGACCTGTCACTCCCTTTTTAAGCGCTGGCGGGTAACATAACCCGGCAGACGGCGGAGGCTGGCGCCACGGCGCGACCTCTCTCAAGGAGTCAGCTTAGCTTGGTAATCGCCCCTGAAAATCTATTCCCTTGCGGCACCTGACGTGGCGGACGCGCTCAGCTATCGCGCCATGTCTCCAGCGCTAATCTGCCGCATGCTCGATAGACAGGCCGCGCGTTACGAGGCTTTCCCACGCTTCCTCGGCGCTGTCAGCAAACTCGAAAATATCGAGGTCCTTTTCGGAAATCATGCCCGCCTCAAGCAGCGCATCAAAATTGATGATGCCAGACCAGAAGTCCCGGTCGCAGAGTACGACGGGAATGGCCGGTGACTTGCCGGTCTGGGTCAGCGTCAGCAATTCGAACAATTCATCCAGTGTGCCAAACCCGCCCGGATAGATGACCAGCGCCCGCGCCCGCATCGCGAAGTGCATCTTGCGCATGGCGAAATAGTGAAACTGGAAACACAGTTCCGGCGTGATGTAAGGGTTTGGTTCCTGCTCGTGCGGCAAGACGATATTGAAGCCGATCGTGACAGCGCCTGCATCCATGGCGCCCCGGTTTGCAGCCTCCATGACACCGGGTCCGCCCCCTGTGGCGATGACGTTTTCCCGCTTGCCACCATTGTGATTCAGCGCCCCGCCCCGCTCCGACGCGATCCGTCCGAATTCGCGCGCGGACTCATAGACCCGCGCCTGGCGTTCTTCGCCGTCTTCGCGAACACGGGCGCTGCCGAATACGACAATCGTCGAAACGATATTCTTGGCTCGCAAGTGTTCCTCGGCCTTGGCATATTCCATCATGAAGCGCGCGCCGCGCATCGAATCGCCAAGGATGAAATCAGGATCCAGCGCCGCCAGGCGATAGGTTTCTTCCTGCGCGTATTTTCCTGCCGACATCATCGTTTCCCCTTAACAAAGGAAATGACTTAACCCCGCCCAGGATCATCCGGCAATGCGGCGCGGACACCCGCCGTGTCAGCTCTTCATTGTCAGCGCGATACGCTTGCGGCTGACGTCCACGTCCTTCACCAGCACGCGCACAACCTGTCCGGCTTTGACGACGTCATGCGGATCTTTGACAAACGTGTCGGCCAGTTCGGAAATATGCACCAGCCCGTCTTGGTGAACGCCCACGTCCACGAACGCCCCGAAGGCCGTCACATTGGTGACAACGCCTTCAAGCCGCATGCCGGGCTTCAGGTCTGAAATTTCCTCAACTCCGTCCTGGAACGTGGCCGTCTTGAATTGCGGGCGCGGGTCACGGCCCGGCTTTTCAAGCTCGGCCAGGATGTCCGTGATTGTCGGCACACCGAAATCGGCATCGGCATAGGCCGCCGCCTTGAGCGTCGACAGGAAGGCCTTGTCGCCAATGATGCTTTTGACCGGCCGCCCGGTCTTTTCCGAAATACGGGTCACCACCGGATAGGCTTCCGGGTGCACCGCCGAACCATCCAGCGGATTGCTCCCGTCCATGATGCGAAGGAAACCGGCTGCGAGTTCATACGTCTTCGGGCCCATGCGCGGCACTTTCTTCAGCGCCGTGCGTGTCTTGAACGGGCCGTTCTTGTCGCGATAGGCAACGATATTGGCTGCAATGGTCGGGTTCAGGCCCGATACGCGCGCCAGCAGCGGCGCCGACGCCGTGTTGACGTCCACGCCCACCGCATTGACGCAATCCTCAACCACCGCGTCCAGCGAGCGCGCCAGCGCCGACTGGTCGACATCATGCTGGTACTGGCCAACGCCAATCGCCTTGGGTTCAATCTTCACCAGTTCAGCCAGCGGGTCCTGCAGGCGCCGGGCAATCGACACAGCGCCACGCAGGCTGACATCCAGTTTCGGGAATTCCTTCGCGGCCAGTTCAGACGCCGAATAAACCGATGCGCCGGCCTCAGACACCATGATCCGGGTCAGCTTCAGGTCCGGCATCTTGGCCGCCAGTTCCGCCACCAGCTTGTCCGTCTCGCGCCCGGCCGTGCCATTGCCAACGCTGACCAGTTCCACCTTGTGACGCTTGCTCAGTTCAGCCAGTTTCGCCATTGCGCCCTGCCAATCCTTGCGCGGCTCGTGCGGATAGATGGTCACGGTTTCCAACAGCTTGCCCGTGGCATCCACCACTGCAACCTTGCAGCCGGTCCGAATGCCCGGGTCGATCCCCATCACCACGCGAGGCCCCGCAGGCGCCGCCAGCAAAAGGTCGTGCATGTTGCGGGAAAACACGCGGATAGCCTCGGAATCGGCTCGCTCCTTCAGGCGGCTGATCAGGTCGCTGGCGCTGGACGTTGCCAGCTTGGCCTTCCACGCCATGCGCGCCGTATCAGCCAGCCAGTCATCACCCGCCCGGCCCTTCTTGGCGATGCCGAATTCCGACATGATCATGTTCACTGCCGGATGGTCCCGCTTGGGTTCATGCGGCACGTCCAGCTTGACCTTCAGCACGCCTTCCTTTTCGCCGCGCAGCAGGGCCAGCGCACGGTGTGACGGCATCTCCTTGATCGGCTCATCAAACTTGAAATAGTCGGCAAACTTGGCACCCTCGGCCTCCTTGCCCTTGACCATGCTCGACCCGAGCCGGCCCCCGGTCCAGACATTTTCGCGGATCGCGCCGACAAGACGCGGCGTCTCGGCCATGCGCTCGATCAGAATCTGCCGCGCCCCGTCCAGCGCGGCATCCGTATCGGCTACGCCCTTCTTGCTCGACACGAAACCCCCGGCTTCCTTGCCAGGCACGAGGGTCGGATTGGCCAGCAATCGGTCGGCCAGCGGCTCAAGGCCGGCTTCGCGGGCAATCATTGCCTTGGTCCGTCGCTTGGGCTTGTAGGGCGCATAAATGTCTTCCAGTTCAACCTTGGTCTCGGCGCCAATGATCTGGCGCTCAAGGTCAGGCGTCAGCTTGCCCTGTTCGGTAATGGACTTCAGCACCGTCTGGCGGCGCTCATCCAGCATGCGCAGATAGGTCAGGCGCTCGGCCAGGTTGCGCAATTGCGTATCGTCCAGCCCGCCTGTGCGCTCCTTGCGATACCGTGCAATGAAAGGCACAGTCGCCCCCTCATCTATCAGCGTAAGCGCCGCGATGACCTGCGCTTCGGCCACGCCCAGTTCACGGGCAATGATGCGGCTGATCGGGGCGGCTGAGATGGCTTTGGAACGGGCGATAACAGGGGACATGTGAGGGCCTTGTGCAGTTTCGGAGGGGCATGGGACGGCGCACGAAACGCCAGTCACCCGTTTGCCCCCGAATTCGTTCACAGCGCGTTTACTTTACCGGCCCGGCCCGGATTTAGCTGTCACGGCCCGGCCACATCATAGGCGACCCGAAAGCCGATATGCGACGCGGAAAAGCCGGTATCCTGCGCCTGCCGTCCAAACGGATTGGCATTGCGACAGAAATTCTCGGCGCAAAGATACGATCCCCCAACCAGCAGGCCCTTGCCCGGCCGGTCCCGGCCCGCGTCCGGCTGGACCCATTCCCAGGCATTCCCGCTCATGTCCCGCAGGCCGTATCCGTTGGCTGGAAAGCACCCGACCGGCGCCAGTCCGGGGAAACCATCACTCGACAGATTCTCAATCGGAAATACGCCCTGCCACGAATTGGCGTTCGGCACATTGTGACGCCCCCCAGGCCCCGCCTCGGCTACTGCATCCCCCCCGTGCGCTGCATATTCCCACTCCGCCTCGGTCGGCAGGCGCCCGCCCACCCATTCGGCGAAGGCTTCGGCATCCGCCTGCGCAATATGCGTCACTGGCTCTGTGGCATCGGGCTCATGATCACCCAGCTTGCCGTCGGGATCGCGCCAGTTGGCCGTACCGTCAAACACCCACCAATTTGCCGCCCGCATTCCGTCTGGTTTGCGAAACACGGCTGATCCATTGCGCTTCCCGTCCTCAAGCACCCGCTCAGCCATCGTGACATAGCCCGTATCGTCAACGAATTCGGCAAACCGCGCGGTCGTCACTTCAGTCCCATCCAGTCTGAAAGCGGTGATCTCATAGTCGCGGCCACGCAGGGACAAAGCACCTGCCGGAATGTCGATAATGCGCGCCTGGCTCTCACATACAGAACTCGCGCTCGCAGGATTCAGGTCTGTGTCCGCTTTCTGGCAGCCGGCCAGAACCATCAGTGCCGCCCCCAGCAGCAGCAAGGGCACCTGCACCCGCCTCAACCCGTCATGGCCTCATCAAGTTCACCTACATCCAGCGCAGGTGCTGCATCCAGATCATCGGCATCCAGCAGGCCGGACACCTGCTCCAGCGCCGCCACGATCAGGGCTTGCTGGTAATCAGGCAATTCGTCGAAGCGGGAGGAAAATGTCTCCTGCAAAAGGTCTGGCGCCTCCGCCAGGATGGTTACACCGGCTGGCAATAGCCGCAGCCAGACGCGCCGCCTGTCCTCGTCGCAGCGGCGCCGCGCAATCAATTCGCGCGCCTCCAGCTTGTCAGCCAGGCTGGTAATCGTCGCCTGCTTCAGAAGCGTCGCTTCCGAAATCTTGCCGGATGACACTTCGCCCGATTTTTCCAGCAAGCGCAGCACAGCCAGTTGCGATGGTGTCAAACCTGCCATTGCGGCAAGTCGCCGGGAGGCGAGTTCAGTCACCCGCTGGATCTTGCGCAGGGCAATGAGGGCATCGACGGACCGCTGATTCAATGGATTCAACCTTACTCGGGCGCCAGGTCTGGCCCCAACGCAAGCTTCAATGCTGACAGGTGTGCCTCATACGGACGCCACTGTTCAAGTCCGTTCTTGTTGATCGGCTGGCGCACCTGCTCGGAACTGGCCGTTCGCACCGCACGCTTGGTCTCATGAAAGTCCACGCAGCGCTGGTCGAATGGCAGGCCGCAATAATCCAAAATCCGCCGCACTTCGCCTTCCAGATCATCCAGCACGTCCTCATGCTGCACCCGCAGGATCCGGCCTTCCGGCAAGGCGGCGTCCCAATGATCCATCAGGTCAACATAGGCGCGATAATAATGCCCGATATCGTCGAGGCCGTAGGTAAACTCCTGCCCCTCCGCGAACAGCTGCTTGTAGCCTGACCAGCAGCAATCCATCGAATTGCGGCGCGCATCGATGATCCTTGCAGTTGGCAGGATCAGGTGGATCAATCCGATATGCCGGAAATTGTTCGGCATCTTGTCCGTAAAGAACGGCGCGTCCTGACGGTGTATCCGCGTCGTATCGATGTATTCCTGTCCCAGCGCCGATATTTCCGCCGCCGACATTTCCTGCAGCACGCGTGGATAACGGTCGCGATCCGACACTTGTTGACGCCCCCGCAGCCGGTGCGACATTGCGAGGATATTGGGCAATTCAAGCGTGCCATCCACGTCGGGGTGCGAGGCCAGAATCTGTTCGATCAGGGTCGAACCGGCGCGCGGCAGACCCACGATGAATATCGGGTCCGGCGCGTCAAACCCCATGCCGCCCTGCGCCTCGAACAGGGCAGGCGTGCAGACCGCCTTTTGCGCGGCGAATTCGTCCAGCATCTGTTCGGTCGTATAGCGCGTCGTCTGCTTCTTTAGCGCGTTGCCCTCGGCGAAGTGCGCGAAGGCCTCATCGTACTGCTCCCGGTCCTCCAGCGCCTTTCCCATGGCAAAAGCAATGTGGATCCGCGACATATGATCAAGTTCGCCGGACGCGGTCGCTGCTGCCATGCTCGCCAGTTCAGCCTCACTGAAGCGATACGTCTTCAGGTTGGCCAGCCCATACCACGCATCGCCCTGTTGCGGGGCAACACGCGTTGCGGCCTGATAGGCGGTGATGGCGTCGGGCGTCTTGCCATACGTCTTCAGGGCGTGCCCGCGAGACGTCAGCGTCGATGGATCATCCGGCACCAGGTTCAGCACTTTATCGAACGTATCCAGCGCCGTCTCATAATCGCCGGCCTGCATGCTCTCGATGGCAAAATGCGACAGAAAGACAGGGTTGCCCGCATCCTTGTCTGTGAGCCACTTTGCCTGCTCCAGCGCGGCTGCGAACTTCTGCTGCTTGCGGAGCACCTGAATGAAATCGAGGCGCAGCTGGATATTGTCCGGGTCCAGTTCGATTGCGCTCTCCAGCAGGAAGTGCGCATCCTCATGCACGCCAAGCCGTCCGCCAATGTCGGCAAGCAGGCGCATGGCCTCGATATGCGTCGGGTGGCGTTTCAGGAACGCCCTGACCAATTCCTCAGCCCGGAAAATCCGGCCCTCGTGAATATGGTTCGTCACGGCCAACAGTTCGCGCGGCAAGGCGCCGAGCCGCTCCGCCTGAGCGCGGGACGCTGCCGCAGCTTCGGCGCTCCCCTGCGCGGCCAACAGCTCAGACTGCGCGGTCCAGCTTGCGACCAACGCCGGATTGAATCGCGTCGCTCTCTGATAGGCCGTGATGGCCGCCCTGCGGTCGCCCATCTTGCGCCTCAGATGGCCCTCCTCCTGATACGCCCGGCCATAATCCGGCACGACTGATTTCAGGTGCGACAGGTATTGCAGCGCGTCATCGATCCGGTTGTCATACCGCGCGCACACCGCTGCGATATAGAGCGCATCCCGGTTCTCCGGCTCCTGTGACAGCGCCGCCTTAGCCGCACTGGCGGCTCCCGCCAGGTCGCCGGCATGCAAAGCCTTTTGAGCCTGCCTGAGCACGTCTTCGAGGTCAGCAAGACTTGGCATAAAGTTTCGGGCGCTCCTAAAAAAAACCGGCGCCCTGAACGTGTCAGGGCGCCGGGATCATTTCAAGTCTGGTCGTGTGTCCTAGTACTGGAAGGACACGCGCACGCCAACTGTACGCGGGCGAACCGGTGTAACGCGCTCGCGGTCAAACACGAAATTGTTCGCGAGCTCTGCGTACTCGTTCGTCAGGTTCGACCCAAACAGCTCGGCTGTCCACTTGTCGGCTGTCACACCCAGCGTGGCACCAAGTGTCACCCAGCCATCGATTTCAGCCTTGTTGATTTCGATGATGTCGCTGACAGAACTGTCAGAGAACACGATCTGCGGCATAACGTGCGCCCGCAGCGACGATCCTGCCATCCGGCGTTCGAGATCCCATTCATACCGCGCCCGCAGGTTGCCCTGATAGGCTGGCGCAAAGGCCAGCTCTGAACCGAGCAGGACGTCGTCCGTCGGCGTGATCACTTCAGTCACTTCGGTATCGAGGAACGAGAACGCACCCGCGATTGTGAGACCATCAACCGATGCCGGTGCCCAGGTGAATTCGCCTTCCACGCCCTGAATTTCGGCATTCGCCGCATTGTCAGAAAAGAACAGGTTCACGATGGACGGGTCGAAGATCGTCGTCTGGAGGTTTTCGATCTCGACAAAGAACGCCGAACCGTTGAGGCGGAGGGAATTGTCGAACAGTTCCGTTTTCCAGCCGATCTCGTAGTTCTTCACGTCATCCGTATCGAGGGCGTAAGGCACCGAATATCCGTTCGGGCCCGGCGCGCCACCGGGACGGTTGAGCAGTCCGGGACGGAAGCCTTCCGAATAGGTTGCGAAGAACAACAAGTCGTCCGTCGGCGTCCATTCACCCGTGACCTTGTAGATAAAGCCATCAGTTGCGGCCTTGTCCGGCGCACCCACAGCATTGCCCGGTGCAAACTGGGCAGAGATGTTCGTGCCGAATACCTGGGCGTCATCTGTCTGGCCGAGATTGAAGAACGAACTGTTCGCGCTGCCTTCAAGGTCAACTTCGATATCATACCAGCGCGCGCCAAGCGTCAGGGCGAACTGGTCATTGATGTCGAACGTGGTTTCGCCAAACAGACCCAGCTGCTTGTCCGTGCGTTTCACGTCATTACGGAAAATCACGCCGGCCGGGAACGGGCCGGGATCGCTGAAATAGCCTGGCGAAGCATTTCCGATCACCCCGGTGACAGCGGTATTGGTCAGCGGATAGTTCGGCGCAAAGCCGACCTGGCCGTTAAAGCCCAGAACCTGCGTCGAGCCGGGATACGTGAAGTCGTTGACTTCACGCAGCTCCAGGTCGCTGAAGAAGCCGCCGAACGTGGCGCGGATGCGATACTCGTCCGGTGTGTTGAAGCGCAGTTCGTGCGTCTGGATTTCCGTTTCCGTGTTCGATTTCACGAACAGGTTCGGCGCGTAGCAATTGCCGGTCGGTCCACCCGCACCCGGATAGCTCACCGAGCCATCGCAGATGTAATAAGGCAGGTACTGACCCACGAAGAGATAGTCGGAATAATCGACGATCTGATCGGTTGTCCGTTCCGTGTAGGCGCCTGTGTAAACGGCCTCCAGCGCGCCTATACGGCCATCCAGCGTCCAGCTCGTATTGTGGTAGCTGTCTTCGATATTGTCTTCGCTGAACCGCACAACGTCGTAATCGTCGAGATCAGGATCGGCGAAGAAGACGCCATCCGCATCAAGGCGCTGCTGTGCGTGCGATACATTGAGGCGCCAATCGGCATTGAATTCGTACAGGCCGCTCAGGCGGAAACCCTGATAGCTTGTGTCATTGATATTCTTCTCGGCAATCGACGCGTTGTTGGCGGAGACCAGGTTCACGTTGGAAAGGTCTGCACCGGCCTGGAACCCTGCGCGATTGGGCTGCACAATTGTTCCGTTATCGCGGACAGTGCCAGCCGCACGGAAGCGAGCGGATTGCGAGGCATCAAGAACGCCGCCAACATTGTCGATATATCCGCCCTGATTGTCAGTGTAGACAACACCGCGAATGGCAAAATTGTCCGTGACAGGCAGGTTCAAGACCGCCTCGACACTGTTGCTCATATCGCCGCCTTCGGTGAACGAGGTCGACGCTTTGACCTTCGCTTCAAACCGGCCGAGCTGTGGCTTGTTCGTGATCAGGCGAACCGTGCCTGCCTGCGAACTGGCGCCGAACAGGGTGCCCTGTGGCCCGGACAGGACTTCGATGCGCTCCAGGTCAGCCGCATAGATGTCGAGATTGCGTCCAGGTTGGGAAACCGGCTGCTCGTCGAGGTACAGCGCTACGTTGGGCGCAAGACCGGCGACGCCTGCAGTGGTCAGGTTCGGCGTGGTCGACGCGAGACCGCGAATATAAATCGTGCCCTGCCCCGGACCGGAGCCGCCCGCGGTAACGCCGGGAAGCTGGACGAGGTAATCGGTAAAGTTCTTGACCCCCAGGTCGTTCAGCTCGGTTTCGCCGAGCGCGACCACGGAGACAGGAATGCTCTGGGCGGTTTCGGTCCGTTTCGTCGCTGTGACGGTAACAGCCTTCAGGCGACGGGTTTCTTGCTTCGGTGCCTTTGGCGCGGGCTCCTGCGCGATGGCCATTGGAGTCAGAAGTCCAGCCATTGCCACCAGTGAGGCGCCATACATCAACTTGTTCATTTGTAGTCCCTTTGGGTCAGCTCCAGTCGGCCCCTGCGCCATTGCGAGGCGCAAAAATTGAAACGACGACTGATCGATAGGTGTCCGGGGCTACCGATAAACTTCGATAATAGAAAGGTTTTCGCTCAGGAAATTCCGAGGTAGCCAACAACTGTTGCATTTTAGCCCCACTCTACAGCAGGCATGAGCCTCCCATCCCCACATCATTGACTGTCGCTGTAGCAAACTACTTTGATTATAGAATCAATTGCTGCACAAACCCGCCATGACCATAGAATCAACGACTCCCGTGCCTGATGCCCCGATTACGGGCGAAGAACCGCTGTATGAATACGAGACCGATTACGAAGTCGGTCAGGACAATATCGAAGTCATGGGCTTCGATATTCACAATCCCGTCTTTTTCCTCAGCGCCGGCCTCGTCCTGTTTTTCTCGGCAGCGACCCTGATCTTCCCCGAATCGTCGACCCAGGCTCTTGCTTCCGCCAAGACCTGGACACTCCAGAGTGCAGACTGGCTGTTCGCCATCACGCCGATCATTGTCCTGCTCTTCTCGTTGTCCCTGTGCATCAGCCCCCTCGGTCGCATTCGCCTGGGCGGGCCAGATGCCAAACCGGATTTCAAGATTCACTCATGGATCGCCATGCTGTTCGCCGCTGGAGTCGGCATCGGCTTCATGTTCTATGGCGCCGCCGAGCCGCTGGCCTATTATACAGATTGGTATGGCACGCCGCTGGGCGTCGAACCGGGCACACCGGCAGCAGAGCGCCTCGCATTCAGCGCGACCATTTTCCATTGGGGCCTCGCGCCGTGGGCCATCTACGCCATTGTCGGCCTGTCGCTCGGCTTCTTTGCGCACAACAAGGGTCTGCCGCTAAGCATCCGGTCTGCATTCTACCCCATTCTGGGCGAGCGTATCTGGGGCTGGCCCGGACACATCATCGACCTCTTCGCGGTCGTTTCCACGATCTTCGGCCTCGCGACGACCATCGGAATCGGCGCCACACAGGCGACCAGCGGGTTGGCTTACCTGTTCGGCTTTGAACCCAGCACGGCGATCCAGATTGCCCTGATTGCAGCCATGACAGGGCTGGCAGTCCTCTCCGTTCTGCGTGGGCTGGATGGCGGCGTGAAACTGCTCAGCAACATCAATATGAGCCTCGCCTTCGCCTTGCTGATGTTCGTTGTCATCGCCGGCCCAACCGTCGCGATCTTTACAGGCGTCGGCCAGAATTTCCTGTCCTACATTACCGACACACCTGCGCTGACAGACTGGGTCGGCCGCACCGACATACTCTGGTTCCACGACTGGACCATCTTCTACTGGGCTTGGTGGATATCCTGGTCACCTTTTGTCGGCATGTTCATTGCCCGGATTTCGCGCGGACGCACCGTCAGGCAGTATTTCGCCGTCGTCCTGCTGGCGCCATTCACGATCTGCGTGATCTGGTTCTCCGCATTCGGCGAAACCGCGCTGGCCCAGCACAAATCCGGCACGGGCGAACTGGCCGGCGAGATGACCAGCGCATCGCTCGTTCTGTTTGAAATGCTTGCAGGCATGCCATTCCCCGAAATCACCTCGGCCATGGCGATCATACTTCTCGTGGTCTTCATCGTGACGTCTGCTGACTCAGGCGCACTGGTGGTCGATACGATCACAAGTGGCGGCAAGACCGATGCGCCTGTCGGGCAACGCGTATTCTGGGCGACGGCGCTTGGCCTGACCGCTTCTGCACTGCTCTACGGCGGCGGCGCAGATGTACTGCGGTCACTCCAGGCAGGAACCATTACGGCGGCTTTGCCATTTACGGTCATCCTGCTCGTTTGCTGCCTCAGTCTGTATATGGGCATGCGGGACGACCACAAGCAGATGAACGCCGACCCGGTCGACGAGCCAGCGGAGCCGGTAAAGCCCTAGGAGTGGTGGGTTGTCTTCAGGCCTTTGCGAGAGCGTCCTCGATGAATTCGATCGTGCGGTGCGCGTAGTCTTTCTGGATTTCGGCACGCACGCGGCCCTTCACTTGCTCTGATATGGCCCCGCGCAGCACACCCATGGTGCGGCTGTCGGCCACGACAACAAGATCGCCAAACCTGTCCCCACCGGCCCACTGATCCAGCCGATCGGCAAGATCCTCAGCAAACCGGGTTTCGCCCAGTGTGTGCCAGTCGGTTTCCTCGGTGCTCCCGCGTCGGTGAGAGGTCTTCTGGAAGCGGCCCGGCCGGGCCGTGCCCTGTTCACCGGTCGGAGGGTTGGTGACTTCTTCATGGTCCACCACACGCAGGTCCATCACATCCTGGTCGCCTTGGTTTTCCAGCAGCAGAAACCTGCCCCCATCGCAAACAATCACCCAGGTGCCGTTCTTGAGTTTCATACGTTCATCCTCCGATTTAAGGACGAATATCTTACGGATAGCGGCAAGGCGTCACTACGTAATGCTCCCGAGCCGTCGCGGCCGCGCGCTAGCCGGCCGGCACGTCGGTAAAGCGGCCGCCTTCCAGGGCAAGACGCTTCAGGGACTCTGCGGGTTTGAACCGGTCATCCTCTGCCCCCAGCCGCTCCATGGTCGCAAGCACTGTCTCTGCGCCCACCATGTCACCATACAGCATCGGGCCACCCTTGTCGGCGGGCCAGCCATATCCATTCAGCCAGACCACATCGATGTCCGACGCACGCTGGGCCTTTTTCTCTTCGAGGATTTTGAGGCCTTCATTGATCATCGGGTGGATACATGTCGCAATAATCGTCTCGACCGAAGGTGCAGATGCCGAATTGACGCCCGTGATGTCGCGTATGATTTCTGCTGTCACGCTGGATGGAATGGGCTTACGGCTCTCATCATAGTCGTAATAACCCGCACCGGTTTTCTGACCGCGCCGGTCCAGTTCGCACAAGGCATCGCGGATCGGGTTGGCCGTTTTGGCCCCCTTCTTCCAGCCAATGTCGAGCCCCGCCAGATCGGACATCTGATACGGTCCCATCCGAAACCCGAACGTGTTCAATGCCGCGTCGACATCCCATGGCATGGCGCCCTGATAGACCAGCTTCTGCGCCTGCGCCTGCCGCGCGGCCAATATCCGGTTGCCAACAAATCCAGGGCAAACGCCGACAAGTGCCGCGACCTTGTTGATCTTCTTGGCCAGGTCCATGCACGTCGCGATCACGTCGTCTGCCGTGTGATCCGCGCGCACGATTTCCAACAGCTTCATCACGTTCGCCGGCGAGAAGAAATGCAGGCCGATCACGTCTTCCGGGCGTTTGGTGACGCTGGCAATCGTATCAATGTTCAACGCCGATGTGTTCGTAGCCAGGATGGCACCCGGCTTCATGATCCGGTCAAGATCGGTGAATATCTTTTTCTTCAGGTCCATGTCCTCAAACACGGCCTCAATGATCAGATCGCAGTCGGCGAATGATTCCATGTCCAGCGTTCCGCTGAGCAAGCTCATGCGTTCATCGACGTCCTCTTGCGGGAAACGCCCCTTGTCGGCGCTGCGCTGATAATGCCCGCGCACCACGCTCAGCCCGCGATCAAGCGCCTCCTGCTTCGTCTCCAGGATGCGAACCGGAATGCCGACGGTTGCGAAATTCATCGAAATGCCGCCGCCCATCGTGCCGGCCCCAATCACGCCAACCGACTTGATCTCGCGCAGCGGCGTGTCGGCAGGCAGGCCGGGGACTTTCCAGGCGTCGCGCCCGGCCTGGGCGATATAGGCAGAAACCTGTTCCGGGGTCATCGAGATTGCGGGCATTGGATATCGGCTTTCAAATTGGTGTTCGACGCGAAAACGCGCGTATGGATAAAGAAGACCCACCCACGCTACGCGCCCCCGAGCGCGACCTCAAGAGCAACGTGAACGCGCCGGGCGCCGGGAGAATGCGCATTATGACCGGCAAGTCCCTAGACCGCAGCAAAGCCCTGCCCTTCCACTGGCGACGATCTGAAATGGGTGGCATGGTTGGGCTCATGAACCTGCTCAAACTGACAGCCTGCCGCTGGAGACCTCCCAACCGGATGACCCTGATCAAATTTCAGTTCCCCCTACTTGGTGTATGCTTCGGGTTCATAGTCGTGGCGTCAGGCTGCACTCATACGTCCAATACGCCAGCGCCATCTGGTTCGACGCTCCCTACCGCCACAGCTGAGGCACCCGCATCCAACATCCCTCCCACTCAGCCAGCGGGCGGTTCCTCAGACCAGGTTGCGCCAGTTCAAACCGATCCGGTCGTCGCCGCGATTGCGCGCCTGTCCAACCACGGTCTCGATCCCGAGGATTATGGCCTTTCGCATATACTCAGCCTTCCAATCGATTCACCCGCGCAGCAAGATGCCCTGCGCGCGGGCTGGACCCTCGCAGCGACCCATCTGGCGCGGGGTCGTCTTGATGGCGCGACACTTCAACCACGCCGATACGCACACCCTCAGGAACAGCAACTGTTTGCCTTGATAACGTCGACCGGCGGGGCAACAGAACTGGCCGATGCTTTGAACAGCGCCGCCCCGCAAAACCCGGCCTACATTGCGTTGCGGGACGAACTGGTGAGACAGCGAACAGCTCTCGCCATGGAAAGTGATGAAGACCTGCAAAAGCCGCTGGCTGAACGAGCCGGGCAACTGATCGTCAATCTTGAGCGCTGGCGATGGTTGCCACATGACCTTGGTCAACGCCATGTCATGGCCAATATCGCCAGCTTTCAGGTTACCTCATCAAAAGACGGGATCGATGAGGAAGTGCGCGCAGCAATTTTCGGCAAGCTGACACGGGAGACACCGGCCTTCTCGGACAATATCGAGTATGTCATTTTTAATCCGTGGTGGGAGGTGCCCGACAGCATCGCGAGGCATGACAAGCTTGCGCAGTTCAGAACAGACCCCGGCTCCATTGCCCGCCTCGGCTACAAAATTCTGGATCGACAGGGAAATGCCATTGCCGCAGCAGACATTGACTGGTCCACCGTATCGTCATCCAATTTCCCTTACCGCATTCGTCAGGCGCCCGGACCGTCCAATGCGTTGGGGCACGTCAAGATCATGTTTCCAAATGCCCACAATGTGTATTTGCACGATACACCTGAACGGGGACTGTTCGATCAGAATTCCAGAGCCTTCTCGTCCGGCTGTGTGCGCGTACAGGACCCGCTCGGCCTTGCCGCATGGTTGCTTGAAGATGCCCCCGAGTGGGACAAGGCCCGCATTGCCACAGTGGTCGCATCGGGCCGGGAAACCCGCGCTGACCTGGCCTCACCTGTACCGGTTCATATCGTCTATTTTACAGTGGTGGGGGATACCTGTGAAAGCGTACAATATCTTGATGACATCTACGCCCGCGACCCCGCCATTCTCAATGCAATGAAGGCCCCGCTTGCGACGACCAATTAGGAGGCATTTTTTGCCGAACCGTCAGGCGAATCCGATGGCCTTCACACGGTTACGGCCAGCCTTCTTGGCTTCGAAGAGATACGTGTCGGCCTGGTCGATCAGATCACGAACCGTCATGCCCCTCTCAAACCGCGCAACGCCGAACGAGGCTGTCACCGACGAGAACGCCTCCGTCTTTCCGACGACCGGTGTCTTCATCTCTTCAAATCCGTGCTTGATCCTCACAAGAAGATTGTAAGCCGACAGCACGCTCGTACGCGGAAAAATGATCGCGAATTCCTCGCCGCCATAGCGCGCGACCATATCCTGGCCTTTGATATTGTCGTCAACGAGCGTAGCGAATTTACGCAGCACGGCGTCGCCATGTTGGTGCCCATACGTGTCGTTCACGCTTTTGAAATGGTCGATATCCGCCATCGCCAGGCACAGTTGCTGCCCTGACGACTCCGCCTCCAGAACCTCTTCCATGATCCGCTGATCAAAGGCCCTTCTGTTCCAGACACCGGTAAGTGGGTCGCGCATACTCTGAATCCGGACGCTGGCGAGTTCCTGGTTCAGGGTATGAATCTGGTTCTGTGAGGCAACGAGGCTTGCGTTCATCTGCTCTGTCGCTTCGGCCATACGCTGGTTCTCTTGCGCTAGCCGGGTCACGATCGCATCGAGGTCTTCGCTGGACTTTGAGCCGGGTAAATTCTTTTGAACATCGCTCAAGGTGTTCTTGAAACTGTCGCTCCTTTCAGCGCCATCCGCTATGACCTTCAGGATGCCCTCAAGCTCTTTTTCGACAGCCTGCCCGACATTCTGGGTCGCGATTTCATGGCTGCCCTGAGCGAGCAATGACTGACAGAGCTGCTCGATATCGTATGGGTTCAAGTGGCCATTCTTCGCCAGAAAGTCGTCGATGCGCTTGACGAGTTCTTCATCAGTGCCGGAAACATATGTGTACCAAAGCGCATAGGTGCCGGGATAAGGCGGCGTCCGGTAGCGTTCAATCAAACCGAACGCCTTGCCCGCATTTTTATACACTTCCACAAAGCTGAGTGGCCTTGAGTCCTCGACCTTTGGGTCGTCTTCGTCGCGCAATACTGCCTGCATGGAGCCACCCTGTCTCGTTAGCATTTCATGTCTTGTATTGAATCAAATACTGCCCGTTGTTTTCCCAGTCGTTAACGATACCGCCGGGTCCACCACTCCAATTTCCGGAAATGCTGTCATGCCGGCCAGCGGGTCCACCCTCCGGTTGCGGAATACAGACGTGAATCAACGTCACCGATCCAATCACCAACCGTCAATCATACGGAATTGGGAATTTTTCTGGAATCGCAGGCGCGCCATCGCAATTTCGTACTTGCTATTTGGGAAGATTGGGATTTTTTTAGCCGATGTCCAAAATTCGAAATTTTGACGAGATTGATCGTCGCATTCTCAATGCGCTTCAGGAAAATGCCGCGCTCTCAATTCAGGAGATTGCCGACAAGGTGGGGCTTTCCACGAATCCCTGTTGGCGGCGCATTAAGAAGCTCGAAGAAGATGGCGTCATTCTCAAGCGCGTTGCGCTGCTCTCGCCCCCGGCGATTGGCTTGAACGTGACCGTTTTTGTCTCTGTTCGGACAGAAAACCACAGCAAATCATGGCTCGACAATTTCGCACGTGCCGTGCAACTCATTCCCGAAATCGTCGAGTGCCACCGCCTCAGCGGGAAAGATGACTATCTCTTGAAGCTACAGGTGAGCAGCATCGCGCATTATGACTCGGTCTACAAACGCATCGTGGAGCGCGTTCCGAATCTCATTGATGTCTCATCGACTTTCTCCATGGAGACCGTCAAGTATTCAACATCCCTGACCATTCCCTGAGTCCCATATTCAGCGCTCTTAAGGCAATCGCCACGCTGAGACGTCCGCGCAAGCGATCCGAGGTCCACCGATCAGGAAGGCGCTTGCCTCTGCAGGCGCGCCGATCATCGTCAGGTCAAAATCATCCGGCCCATAATTGAAGGCAAACTGAACGTTTCCGGCGCATCTCAGGCGCACGCCCGGCCCGCATTCACGAACCTGCAAATCAACACCCTCACACAGACGCCGTAAAACCGCCGCCAGCAATTCATCGCCCGGCCAACACGCCAGGTAGTGAAAGCTCTCGTGCTGCAACCATGCTGGTTCGCCATTATCGAACAGCGCAAGCACATCAGCCTCGCTGGACACAGACTCGCGCCAGAGACCGGAATTATAGTCCACTCCGTCCAGCGTAACCGGCACGGGGATAAAAGGCGCCAGACTCTCAAACCGCTCAACACGCATGGGTAGCCCATCTGCAAACGCCCCAGGCGCCAGCCCATCCGGTATGTGCCCCTCTCCCGTTCGCGATCCAGTCAGGGGAGTCGCAAGGACAGTCGCGCCAGCCGCCTTCAACCGCCGAACGACATCGTCATCCACCGTCGTCAAGCTCGGCATCAGGATGAGTTTGTATCCCTCAAGGTCCGAACGCGACGAAACCACGTCGACGTCCAACCCAAAGCGCCGACAGGCAGAATACACCGCCCGGCTCATTTCGAGGACCGAACCCGCGCGGCCCTGCGGCTGGATCTCGTGCTGCCACAGGCTGGGATAGTCCAACAGGATCGCGACGGGTGCTCGTGTCAGCTTCAGCGCACCAACTTGGTCCATCTCGTTTTTGACATGAATAATTTCGCGTATCGCGGGCGCATCGCGCCGGTCCGGCGTCAGCAGGCCCGCATGCGTTTGTTCCTGGCCGAATGGCAACTGACGCCACCGGAAATAGCTGACGAAATCTGCGCCATGCGCCAGCGCCTCCCAGGTCCACAAGCGCACCATGCCCGGCGCAGGCGCCGCATTATGAGTGGCCCAGTTCACTGGCCCCGGTTGCTGCTCCATAACGCCCCAACGCGCAGAGCAATTCCTGAAGACATCATGATTAAACGCGGCAAAATCCGGATGCCCATTGCGCAGCCAGCGGGCCTTGTCTGCCTTGCTGTCATTGCCCTCGCTCAACAGGCCGATCGGATAGCTGTCCCACGTGGCATAATCGAGACCTGCCCCGACATCATGATGGTCGAACAGCGTGAAGTCGCCGATATAATTGTGCGCAATGGGCCGGCCGGGGCTCAGCTCCCGCAGGATATCAACCTGCAACTGATTGTAGGAACATATCGCGTCGCTCGAAAATCGCCGGTAGTCGAGCCGGTGCGACGGGTTGGCTTCTGTCACGGTTGCGTTCGGCGAGTCAACCTCATCAAACGACCCATATATCTGGGACCAAAACGCCGTGCCCCAGGCCGCATTCAGGGCATCGACTGTCTCGTAACGATCTTTCAGCCACACGCGGAACGCCTGAACGGCATCTGGTGAAAAGCTCTCATGCGTTCCGTGATGACCATACTCATTGTCGGTCTGCCACATGATCACGGCCGGGTGTTCACCGTACCGGCTGGCCAATGCGGTGACGATCCGTTCGCTCTCGTCGCGATAGGTTCTGGACGAAAAGCAGTAATGCCGGCGCGACCCGAACCGCTTCGGGCGACCCTGCCTGTCGCAAGGCAGAATATCCGGATGCTGGTCCACCAGCCACTTTGGCGGCGTCGCCGTGGGCGTACACAAAATAACGCCCAGGCCTTCAGCGTGAAGCACATCAATCGCCCGATCAAGCCATGCCCAATCGAACTGTCCGCGCGTCGGCTCCATTCTCGACCATGCAAATTCGCCAATGCGAACCCGGTCCAGACCCAGCGCCTTCATGCGGCGCGCATCATCCGCCCACTCTTCTTCGGGCCAATGTTCCGGATAGTAGCAAACACCCAGACCTGTCATGCGCTCTCCGTGATGCGTTTGAGGTAAAACAGCCTGCCTTGGTTCGGTTTTTCAGGGTCCATCGCAAGACCGGTCCAGGCAAGTCCTTCAGCAGATGCGACGCCCATTTCTCGATCCGCGGTGTCATCGAACGACACCTCCGCGATGGCGTAGGACGCGGCCCGATCCAGTCCGGGAATAGCGATATTGGGGTGAAGCGAATGAGCGGCCATATCGGTCCTCAGTACTCTCACAAGGACGTGCTGAGAATCGCCAGACTCGATCAACGTAATGTCCAAATTCGCATCCGCCGAAGGGATTGTGCGGATCGTGCCGGAATGCATCCAGGGCCGGAAACGTTTATGCACAAGGATCGCCTTGGATAGAGCGTCCCAATCAGACTCCGACAGCTTTTCCGGGTCCAGTTCCAGGCCGAAATGGCCAAACATGGCGACCAGCGCTCGGAACCGGATGGAAAACGCCCGTCCGGTAATCGGGTTTGGTGATGGGCCGACATGGCACCCGATCATCTCCATCGGAATGTAGGTCGAAAGGGTTCGCTGGATACGTATCCGGTCGAGGGCATCTGTCGCATCGCTCGCCCAGAACCGTGTCACGCGCGGCAATATCCCGAAATCGATCCGACCGCCTCCGCTCGCACAGCTTTCAATCTCCAGCTCAGGATAGCGTGCCTGAAGTCGGTCCATCAGGCTGTAAACACCCAGCACGTGGCGCGTGGCGCGGCCCACGCCGTCAATCGTGTCGGGATAGATTTCGCGATTGCAGTCCCATTTGAAATAGTCGATGCGCGCAGTATCCAGGCATGCGGACAGACGGGAAAAAAGATGGTCCTGGACATCCGGATTGGACATGTCCAGAACCAGCTGGCTCCGCCCTGTGGGCGCCTCCCGGTCCGGGTATCCCAGCACCCAGTCCGGGTGCTGCGCATACAGCCGGCTCTTGCGGCTGATCATTTCAGGTTCAACCCACAGGCCGAACGTCATGCCAAGGTCACGCACCTTGTTCACCAATGGCGCCAGCCCTCCGGGAAAGAGATCAGAATCTGGCTCCCAGTCGCCAAGGCTTGTCGTGTCATCGCGGCGCCCCGCAAACCATCCATCATCCAGCACGAAGCGCTCGGCCCCCAGCGCAGCCGCATCCCTCGCCAGCGCGACAAGCGCATCCTCGTTCAAATCGAAATAGCGTGCTTCCCATGTGTTGAAGTGGACCGGTCTGAACACCGGCCTCGATTGATCCCGCGCAAACCTGTGCAAACTCGCGCGCAATCCATCAAAGCCTTGCGCCTTCACCGCAACGAGAAGGTGGGGCGTCTCCATTTGCGCTCCCGGTGTAAGGGTGATTTCGCCAGGTTCGTACAACGCCTCAGCACAGATTTCTCCCGAGCCGTCTGGAAGCCTTTCGACGCCAATCGCATGGCTGCCGCTCCACCCCAAGTGCACAGCCATCGCACGTCCATCGCGCGCGCTGGTGCCGCTTTCGCAAACCGTCATGGCAGGCGAACCATCAAAGCCGCTTCGCCCCAGACGCCCTATGCGCTGCAGCCTGCCTGCGTCGACAGGACGCCGTGACATATGCCCTTCCCGCGCCCAGCCGCCATGAGTCATGACGACATCGTCGGCCCAGGCTGGCAAGGGGATGATCCCGGCCGCACATCGGTAAATGTCGACAGCTTCCTTGCCTGTGTTTCGGATCACTGTCCGGACTTTCAGGATACCGCCTTCGAGACTGAGCGCAGTGTCCACCTCGACGCCGCATGCATCCTCTCTGGCCCGTAGAACGAGTTGAGTATCAGACGCCTTTACTATTTCCAAAGGCCGCACATTGATCCGCCGTCCAGACCCCGTGCAGACCGCATCGACCAACCCCACACCTGCATATCCACTGCCCCTCACAGGCATCATGCTGGCGCCGGGAACGTGATCCGGGCTGGCGGGCAGAACCGTGGGCAACACATCCTGCTTCAGGTCTGATCCTCCTATTGGCCCCAGATAGGCCAGCCTGAAGCCGGAGCCGGGAACCAGCACGACCGTACAGCTGACGCCGTCACTGCTGACAGAATATGACTCCACCCCGTTCCCCTTCATCGCATGCCGCGACGGCCGCACGCGGCACAACGCATCCTCGCAATTCTTCTTGCATGATTCAGTTACATGCAAACCAGAACTGCATTAGCGCCCCACGACATGTTCGGGGATTCAAATTCAGTGTAAACTGACAGACCGATGGCTGGCGCGCAGATCAGGATAGGGCTTCAGGCGTCGATGCATACCTGCCGCTGGTCACCCAGGCCTGCGATACCCAACGTGACAACGTCGCCGGATCGCAAAAACCGTGGCGGTTTCATTGACAGGCCGACACCCGGCGGCGTGCCGGTGGAAATCACATCGCCTGGCTGCAGGCTCATATACTGGGACAGGTAGCTCACCAGATGCGCGACGCCGAATACCATGGTCGCCGTGGAGCCACGCTGCATGGGTTCATCGTTGACGTCGAGCCACATCTTCAAGTCCTGCGGATCTTCGACCTCATCACGGGTCACCAACCAGGGACCAATGGGACCAAACGTATCCGCGCTTTTGCCCTTCACCCACTGACCTGTGCTTTCCAGTTGGAAGGCCCGCTCGGAAACGTCGTGCACTACACAATATCCAGCGACGTGATTCAGGGCGTCCTCCTCGCTCACATATTTGGCGGCCTTTCCGATGACAACGCCGAGTTCGACTTCCCAGTCAGTCTTCTCAGCACGCCGGGGAATTTCCAGCTTGTCATTCGGCCCGCATATCGCGCTTGTTGCCTTGAAGAAAATGACAGGCTCTGTCGGAACGTCGGCGCCGGTTTCTGCCGCATGGTCGGCATAGTTCAATCCGATGCAAATGAACTTTCCAACCTGCGCGACGCAAGGAGCAATCCGGGAATTGGGATCAAGCTTGGGAAACGTTGAAAGATCAAGGCGGCTGATTTCGGCGAGAACAGGATCCGCGAGGGCCAATCCATCCCAATCATCCACCAGGGTGCTGACATCGCGGATGTCACCGTTGCCATCAAGAATTCCTGGCTTTTCGCGACCAATTGGACCGACTCTTACAAGTTTCATCTCTTCAATCCCTAATTTGTCCAGCCACCGTCCACAACATGAATGGCGCCCGTCGTGAAAGACGCCTCGTCTGACACCAGGTAGAGAGCGAGGTTGGCAATTTCCTCAGCTTGACCCAGTCGCCCCATCGGTTGACGCGACACGAACATCTGACGGGCTTTTTCATAATCGCCTTGCGCCTGCATCCGCCCCTGTAGCGACGGCGTATCGACCGTTCCCGGACAGATGGCATTGCAGCGAATATTCTTGGCGACATAGTCAGCGGCAATTGCCTTGGTAAGCCCGATGACCCCGGCCTTCGTTGTTCCATAGGCAAAGCGGTTCGGGGCGCCTGTCACGCTGGAGGCGACCGAGCTCATGTTCAGGATCACGCCGCCGCCCTTGGCCACCATGTTGGGCAGCACATTGCGAGCCAGTTCGTACATTGATGTCAGGTTCATGAGCATTGATCGGTCCCAGTCGGACCGCTCACATTCTTCAATTGTCCCGCTATGGACCCAGCCGGCCACATTGAAGAGAATATCCAGACCAGCGTTCCGTTGGCACAGGTCTGCAATGGCATCCCTGTCCGTAACATCCAGCACCTCCGTCTCGACATTCGACACGGACGAGAGACTGGCGAGTGCCGCTTCGTCGATGTCCGTCGCGATCACACTCGCGCCTTCGCGTGCGAATATCTCGGCGGCCGCACGGCCTATGCCGGCACCCGCCGCTGTGATCAAAACCGATTTGCCCTTAAGCCTTCCCAATTCGAACTCCTGCCCTTCCGAGATAAATACGTTCCGCATTGTCTTTCCAGATTGCGGCCTGATGTGCGGGGAACAATCGTTCAATGAGGCGGGCGCTTTGCTCGGCCCATCCCGTGTAGGATCCAGCCAGCGTCAGCACGGGCCAATCGCTTCCCCACATCAACCGCTCCGGTCCAAAGCAATCGCCCATGTGTTCGACAACATCACTGATTGAACCGTCATCTGATTTAGATCCCGCCTCCGTCAGCAACCCGGACAGCTTGCACGACACATTTCCGCAGGTCGCCAGCCTGGATATATCCCGGCGCCACTCATCGAGGCGTCCGCTTTCAATCGCTGGTTTGCCACCGTGATTGAGCACGATTTCAAGCTGCGGATAACGCTGCGCCAGTGTCGCCATGACAGTGATCAGGTCAGCGCGCGCGTGGCCGTCAAATACCATATTATGCTCGACCATGGCCTCCAGAACAGGTGCATGAGCAGCGTCCAGAATCCAATCTGCGTCTGGCCGGTCTGCAATCATCGGACGAAGCCCGACGATGTGCTTTTTTTGCGCGAAAAGTTCAACATCTTCGACGCCGCTGGCGGCTTCGAAATCAACCCACCCGACAACCCCCGCTACCCGGCTGTCTGAATCGGCGATTGAAAGCATGAATTCTGTTTCAGCCATGCTCGCCGCAGCTTGCACAAGGATTACCCGCGACGTGCCGGTCCGGTTCGCCTCGTCCCACACATCTTCTATCGCGAAGTCGCGGTAAATTGCGCCGAGCTCGGGGGTTAGCCAGTCATAGTCTCCGCGTGCGATTTTCCAGACGTGCATGTGGGCATCAAGCTTCTCCATCATGATGGCACCGGCACGGTCTTGGAAATCAGGCATTTCTCCCGCAGCAAGTTCCAGAGGCCCGGATCGATTTCCATCTCCGTCCAACGCGCGATCTGGTGAACCTGTTCGGCGGAGCGTGCGCCTGGGATGACGCTTGTTACGGCAGGGTGCGCACCACAGAACTGCAACGCGGCCGCCGGTAGCGGCACGTCATATACCGCACATGCTTCCCGCATCTGCCCCACACGCTCCACTGCCCATTCGGGCGCATCAACATAGTCATATCGCAGCGGTTCATTGCCGGATGCAACGAGCAGTCCTGAATTGAAAGCGCCCCCAATGATGACACGCACACCGCGTCGATTGCATTCGTCGAGGAAGGGTAGCGAGTTGTCATGCTCCAACAGCGTATAGCGCCCTGCAATCAGCAGAACATCGAGATCAATTCGGTCGAGCACACGCTCACAGACTTCGATTTCGTTGACGCCCAACCCGATCCATTTTGTTTTTCCCTCAGCCTTCAGGGCTGCCATTTCCGGCAAAGCTTCGTCCAGGGCTTGGGCCAAGACCGCTTCATGCGCGTCGCCATGGGTCTTTTCGCCGACATCGTGGAGCAGCAACATATTCACGACATCGACGCCCAACCGCTTCTGACTGCTGACGAACGAGTCGCGAATACCTTTTGCCGAATAGTCGAATTCCGGAATGAATGGCGCCGGCGACTCGAAACCATTATCAGGCATGTCGCGCGATCCAACGGGCACAAGCCGGCGCCCCACCTTGGTGGATATCGCGGGCCTGTAGTCCTTTTTTGACAGAAACGCCCCGATCCGTTGTTCGCTCAGGCCATGACCGTAATACGGAGCCGTATCGAACAGGTTCATTCCCGCTTGCTCTGCTGCCGCGAGTGTCGCGTATGCCTGTTCGTCCGAAATCGCAGCGTAGAGATTGCCCAGTCCCGCCGCACCGAGACCATACGCAGGCAAATCGAGTGTGGTGCGATCACTCATGCATCGGCCTCTGTACCAGACAATGTCAGTGTCACTATTTTGACAGGTCCGTCCGCCCAAGATGTTACGTCGAACTCAAGCTGGTCATCTGAAACGGACCATGTCCCGACTTCTCCATTCATCTGGGTAACAGAATCCACAGCGCCGATACTTTCCGGCAACTTAATGGAAACGCTATTAGTGCCAGGTTCACCAAAGAAATGCAGGTACAGCGTCTCGTCTCTGCGTGTCGCGCCTATGCTGACCCCGCCCACAGTTTCCTGCGACAAGGCAACCGGACGTGTATCCTGAAAGGCCGAGCGGCTGCGCTCGACCCACCCTCCCACTTCAGCGAGTCGATCGGCCTGTGTCGGATCGAGCTGGGCGTCGCCGCGCGGGCCTACATTCAACAGAACGTTTCCACCAAAACAGGCGGCGCGAGCCAGCATGGATGCGATCTCGTCATCGGACAGATAATCTTCAGCAGTCTCGTTGCGATTGAAGGCAAACGAGTGGCCCATCCCGCGCGTGGTTTCCCACAAGAAGGGCAATATCCGATTGAACATGCCATATTCGGGTGTTCGCGTGTCCCATACCGGTGGTTTGGGAGGAATAATTCCGTTCAGGCCTTCCGGCTTCTCGAACGCATCGGCTGAAAACGCGCCATCCGGTGCCATCCAGCGATCATTGGTCAGGCCATCCGGAACAGAATTGTAATATTTCGCAAGAATATCAAACGAGGCTTGCTGACTTGGATACCCGATATCGTTCCAGAGGTAATCCGGTTCATAGCGTTCAATCAGTTCGTTATAGTGGGCATTCGCATAGTCGATATAGCCTTCTGCCTCACCGGGCATCGCCATAACGTCTGCGAAGGAGTTGATCCGGTTATCCTTGAACGTCCAGTCTATACCGCCTGAATAGTAGACACCGAACTTCAAGCCCTCTGCCCGCGCTGCGGCGGCAAGTTCACCGACCACATCGCGCTTCGTTCCCCAATTCGGCTTATGGGGATTTGGCGTCGCGCTCGGCCACAACAGGAAGCCATCATGGTGCTTGGTGACCAACACCACATAACGGGCACCTGATCGCCTGAAATGCTTTGCCCAGGTAACCGGGTCCCAGTTGACCAGCGATTCATTGAACGCGGCACCGAAATGGTCGTAGGAATAATCTTCACCATACGTTTCGCGGTGAAATGCTGCCGTGGCACCATCAGGAAACTTCATCGTATTCAGATACCATTCCGAATACGGCACATCTGCGAAAGTCTGTGATGCGTCACTCCCCGAAAGCTCACTAATCTGCGCGTGATGCGGCGCAAATGCCGGAATTGAGTAAGGTCCCCAGTGGATGAATATGCCAAATTTTGCATCAAGGAACCAGTCTGGCACCGGGTGCTGCTGCAGGCTCTCAGCTGATGCTGTATAGGATGTCGGTCGACCATTCATTCCGGGGTTCCCTGGAGCGTTCATGCCGTTACCGCCTCGGCCCACTCCTTACCGCCCGGAAATTCATGGTCCGCCATGCTTTTGGGCCACAAATCCACCGAGTATCCCGGGGCTGTCGGAGCGACGTAACGTCCGCTACGAATTTCGATCGGATTCATGAAATGCTCGTGAAGGTGCGCAGCATGCTCGATGACGCGTCCCTCCATCGTTCCCGATATGCACACGAAATCGATCATCGAAAGGTGCTGGACGTATTCGCAAAGACCTACACCGCCTGCATGTGGACAGACCGGAATGCCGGCCTTGTCAGCCATGAGCATGACAGCAAGGACTTCATTCACACCGGCAAGCCTGCACGCATCGATCTGGCAGAATCCAATCGCTTCGGCCTGCAGGAATTGCTTGAACATGACCCTGTTATGCGCGTGCTCTCCGGTCGCCAACAGCATCGGCGCCACCTGATCGGCAATCGCTTTGTGTCCCAGAATGTCGTCCGGGCTCGTGGGCTCCTCGATCCAATATATATCGTACTCTGACATGGCCTTTATCGCGTGCACGGCTTCATCAACGTCCCACACCTGATTGGCATCCACACTCAGGCGCACGTCAACGCCCAAGGTGTCGCGGAACAACTTGCAGCGAGCCAGATCGCCAGCGAGATCGCCGCCAACCTTGATCTTGAAGTGACGCCAGCCTTGAGAATATGCCTCGTGGAGGCGGCGCACGATCTCTGCGTCAGAATATCCGATCCAGCCAGCCGATGTCGTATAGGCCGGATATCCATCTAGCTCCAATTGCGCGATGCGGGCAGCCTTTCCTTTCGATTGCTCAACCAGGCGCGCTAGCGCAGCCTGCTTCGACAGGTAGTCAGAGATATGTCGGAAATCGATTGCCGAAACGATACGCTCCGGTGACATGTCACTCACATACCGCCACAGGGGCTTTCCGGCGCGCTTTGCGAGGGCATCCCAAACCGCGTTGATGAGCGCAGCCGCTGCGAGATGGACAACACCCTTTTCCGGTCCGAGCCAGCGATACTGGCTGTCGTTCAGCAGCAGACGCGATACGAGGCCAAGGTCTTCCTCAAATTCATCAAGGCTGCGGCCTATCAAATGCCGCCCCAGGCCTTCTATTGCCGCAACGCAGAGGTCGTTCCCACGCCCGATTGTAAAAGTGAGGCCATTTCCACTCTGCTCGCCTTCGCTCATGAGCAAGCTGACATAGGCGCAAGAATAGTCCGGATCAGGATTCATAGCATCCGACCCGTGGCTGTGCCGGGAGGTCGGGAACCGGATATCGCGCGCATTCAACCCGACGATCATGCGGACAGCTCCAATGCGAGCACCTGCACTGACGTATCCGCCCAATCAGGCACCGATGCCGTCAATTGTCCGTTGGTTACAGACCACTCGGACATCGCTCCACCCAGTTGCTGCGTTTTGAGTACACCCTGCATTCCTTCCGGCAGTTTCAGTGTGACGGATTTTGCGTCCGGCACGCCGAATAGATGAATGTACAACTTGTTTCCGTTTCGTGTCGCTCCAATCGCGACGCCGCCAGATTCCCGCTCAGGCAACTCGACCGATCGCGTATCCTGAACTCCCACTCCTACCGTATTCAACCACTCGCCCACAGCTTCGAGGCGCGAGGCTTGTCCTGGCGGAATAATTGTATCACCGCGCGGACCGACATTGAGCAAGACATTGCCATTGAAACATGCAGAGCGGGCCAGCATGGCGACGATGCCATCACGGCTGATATAGTCTTCATCTGTTTCGTTCCGATTATAGGCAAACGAATGGCCCATGCCGCGCGTCGTTTCCCACAGGAAAGGAAGGATACGGTCAAACATGCCGTATTCGGGCGTACGCGTATCCCAAACCTGCGGCATCGGCGGAAGCAGTCCCGTCAAGCCTTCGGGCTTATCGAAAGCACCTTCCGGCAGCTGACCATCTGGCGTAATCCACCGGTCATTCGTCAAGCCTTCTGGAACGGTGTTGTAGTATTTGGCGATGATATCGAACGAATCTTGCGCGCGCGGATAGGCGATATCGTTCCACAAATAATCTGGCTTGTAACGCTCAATCAGCTCGTCATATTGCGCGTTGGCGTAAGCCGTATAGCCTTCGTCATCCCCCGGCATGCTCGTCATGAAATCGACGAAACTTTCGATGCGCTTGTGCTTGAAAGTCCAGTCGACACCTCCGGAATAGTAGATGCCGAATTTCAAACCCTCCGCACGTACAGCCTCGGCCAATTCGCCGACAACATCCCGCGTCGTATGCCAACCCGGCTTGTTGGGATTTGGCACATCGCTTGGCCAGAGCGCAAAGCCGTCATGGTGTTTCGTGACGAGAACAACGTAGCGGGCGCCAGAACTCTTGAAGAGCCGTGCCCAGGATACCGGATCCCACCCTTCTAAAGCTTCATTGAAGGCGTTGCCGAAATGGTCATAGGAAAAATCTTCGCCAAACGTTTCCTTATGATAGGCCGCCGTCGGACTATCTTCGAACAGCATGGTATTCTGGTACCAGGCCGCATATGGCGTGTTGGCGAACCCTTGCTTCTCATCCGAAGCAGCCACTTGGTCAATTTGAGAATGTTTGGGCGCGAAGGACGGGATTGAATAAGGACCCCAGTGGATAAATATCCCGAACTTCGCATCGCGAAACCATTCCGGTGCTTCATGGGAGCCAAGGCTCTCAGCTGTTGCTGAATACGTTTTCATTTCAGCAGCCACGGTATTCACCGAAGCAGACTGCAGAGTGTCCGACACCCCACGCATGGAAAAATTGCGAACCGCATCTCATGTTTGTTCCTCCCGCGTGTCGCCTCTAGACGGGCAACTTCTTCTCAATTAACTAAACATCATGCGTTTCATATGCAAGCGGTTTGTTCGTATATAAACGATGAAAATCAGGAAAGATGGACTCCATTGTCGACAGGAGTTTCAACTCCAACACATGACGAGGGATGAAAAGGAGACTGGCATGGAACGGAAAGCGTGGATCATCCGGCTTAAGCCCGAGAAGATAGAAGAGTACAAAAAACTGCACGCGAATGCTTGGCCTTCTGTCCTGAGTCAGATCACCACCTGCAATATTCGCAATTACAGCATCTTCCTGAGAGAGCCGGAGAACCTGCTGGTCGGCATGTACGAATACCACGGCATTGATCTCGATGCCGATATGAAGCGCATGGGCGAAGATCCCGACACGAAAAGATGGTGGGCCCTTACCGATCCTTGCCAGACACCACTCGACTCAGCTGAGGACGGCGAGTGGTGGGCGCCGATGGAAGAAGTATTCCGCCTCGACTAAGGCGTACCCAGCCCCGTAAATCCGAGCGTCGCCGAGATTTTCAAAGCCGTTTCGGCGACCAGGTACGGGGCTTCCTCAACAGTCACCCTTGCGCGGCGGGTCACCACAAACGGCACGGTCAGGCTTGCAATCGCGCCCGCCCCGGTTGAGTCAAATATCGGCGCACCGATGTCGGTTACGCCATCGACCATGCGTGACGGCATACAGACAAAACCTTCACTGCGGACTTTTCCAGACAGCGCATCAAGCGCCTCCAGGTCTGCAGAATTGCTCCCCGCATCTTTCAGGTCTTTGACGATTTTTGCGGCCTGCAACGGCGAAGCAAAAGCGTAAAGCACCAACCCGGATGCAGACTTCATGATCGAACGCCGGTGACCAAGCCGGACACTGAACCCGACATCATCCGGGCTTTCCGTTCGCGCGATGACAACGATCTGGTCGGAACTAACAACGGCGAGCTGGATTGATTGCATCATTCTGGACGCAAGCGCCGACATTTCGGGGAGCGCTGCCTCATGGAGATTCATCTTGGGCGGAGACCGCATTCCGATCTCGAACAAACGGTTGGATAGTTGCAGCTTTTCCGGGTCTTCAGTCCGCTCCACATATCCCCGCGCCTCAAGCACCACGACCATGCGATATATCTCGCTTCGCGACCGGCCCAGATTGCGAGCAATATCGGAAATGGATTGCGGCTCGCGAACACCTGCGAGGCTTTCGAGGATATCCAGCCCCTTTTCCAGCGCGGGTGCCTTGTAGGGAATATCTGTCATCGCGCTTCGCCCAACATCACCTGAGAATCCAATTGATGATGGATCATGCAATCTTACTCCTAAACAATCGAATAAGCAGAAACGCCGCGAAGCTCCTGTTCGCCCCTATTTCCCGCTTTCGGAAGCAAGCATAGTTCTGCCTGCCGCTTCGGCAATCTCCAGGCACGCATTCACTTCTTCCTCAAGACTCAATTTCCTTGAAGCCCGGCTCCACTTTTTGTGCGCCAGAATGATGCTGGAAAGGACAAGCGATACAACCAAGTCTGGACGATAATCGTTTGCTCGATCGAGGCCATATTCGGCAGCAATGTATTCGGCATACACGTTTCTTTGCTCCCGTTCGAATGCCGTCCATGCAAAGGCGAGTTCATTATCCCCGCGCTGGGTATTCCAGAACATCAAACCTGGTTGGGCTGAGTTACGCAGCGCCTCGACCAGCGTGGCGACTTCCCGTCGGAAGTATTCAAAGAAGCCGACCTCGCCCTTGGCGTTCAAGGCCCGTTCGCGCAATTCATCCGCTGAGGTCGTAACAATGCTCAGCGCAAGGTCACTCTTGCTGTTGAAGTGCATGAAAAGCGTTGTGACGTGGATATCCGCCTCATCGGCAATCGACTGCATCGTCGTGGGACCATATCCACCTTCGCTGAATTGCTTTGCAGCTACCTTCAGAATCTTCGCTCGTGTGCGTTTGCGACGCTCCGTGCGCCGCGGATATTTAATCTCCGCGACGTTGTCGCCATCCTCACCGTCAGCGGGCTTAGATGTTTCAGGCTTGGGGCGTTTTACCATTGTGATTCTCTTACCACGACCTCTTCCGACGGCGTGCATATAAATAGGTGGAAAGTTAAAGCACCCGATTGTCTGTTACTGTACCGGAACAATATCGGTTTGGGCTCCCTCAAGCTGCTGAAATATCAGCCAATTTGATGATCATCACGCATTTGTTGCTGCTCAACCTTTCGCGGCGCGCTGCCGGGCGTTTTCTTCCACCGCGAACCGGTGATCATCCTCAGATACGGGATAGAAACTCATTATGATCAAAGCCATGCTGGTAAACACCAGGGTTGCTAGCGCGAACCAGAATGCGAGATTGTGGACAATTGAAATGTCGACCACTCCCGGATTCGCGTCCTCCGGGAAGCCGACAAGCGTCAAAATAAGACCTGACACCAGAACGCCCATGCCTGAAACGGTTTTTCCGACGAACGTGGTAGCCGAGAAAATCAACCCCTCGGACTGGCGTCCGGTTTTGAGCAGAATCTGGTCGGTCACGTCTGCTACCATTGAAGCGACCAGAATGGAGGCGGTGACAACGGCCATCGCGACGATCGTCATGAAGGCAAACAGGAGTGGCACAAGTAAGGGGCTGTCATTGTCAGGGAAAAGGCCCAGCAAGCGTAAAATCACGGGCGCCACAATGCCCAGAAGCGTGACCGCATACAAAGTGAGCGTGGTTCGCTTCTTGCCGAATAATTTCGAAAGCGGCAGCACGATAACAAATGCAAGCGCGACACCCAGAAGACCGCTTGCGGTCAGCAAGGCAATCTTGTCGGCAGTCAGTTCCCAGAAATACGTTTGCATGTAAATCGTCAGCGCTGCGTTCAAACCACCCGCCATGGAGCCAAATATGCTGCCCACAAGGATCGGTGCATTGGTTCGATCAAACAGCGTCCCCGCCATGTCCTTGAGTGTGCGCCAAAGGCTTTGACGCACAGGGGGCGGCAAGGTGACAAGCAAAGAAATCCGACTGTGCGTGCCCAGTGTCGACAGGAAGATTGCCATCGCCATCAAGGGGGCGGCTATTCCAGCATATTCAAGATACCCGGATGCATCCAGAATGCCGCCGGGACTGGCTGGATCATTCGCGAAGATAACGGTGAATACGAATATCCCCATCAATATTCCCCCCACGACGCCGAAAAAGAACCGGTAAGCAACAAGCTCGGTGCGCTCGTGATAATCCTGGGTGAACTCTGCGAGCAGGGCTGTGGACGGTATTTCATAGATGCCGATGACGATGCGGGTCGCGCTGGTCATCAGCAGGAGATATGCAAACAAGGCCCCATCCGTGGCGCCGGACGGGGGCTGCCACAGCAGGAAGTAGAATATTCCCACTGGTATCACGGCCGCATACATGAATGGGTGGCGACGTCCCCATTTGCCCCGCAGGCTATCGGACCACTGACCAATAATCGGATCAAGGGCCGCGTCGGCAGCCATCGCAAGCATGATCGCTGCCCCGACCCAAGCGGCAGGAAGACCGATGACCTGATTGTAGTAGATCATCAAAAGGGCATTAAAGCCGTTATCTTTGATACCGAATGCGACGGTACCAAGCCCGTAGACGATCTTTGTCGTCCACGGGAGCTTGGCTGTCTTTTCCATTGCGGATTGCGTCATGCGACCGGCGTTCAGAAGCGCATCTGAAGCTGGACACCGAATGTGCGTGGCGCGGTTAGATAATAGGTCTGCGACGTACCAAACGGCAGCAAGCTGAGCGTACCGGTTGAGCCATCAAATCCCTGTTCGTCAAATGCGTTCTTCACGTATCCGACAACACGGTAGGTATCCTGGCTGCTAGTCCATACACCAATGAAATCGACCTGATCGGACGATGGCGTTTGAGTGTACGACCGGTTGAACACACCATGATACGTATCGTCGAGCCAGGAATAGTTGCCTGACAAGGTCAGGTCTCCATTCTCTCCCAGCGGGATGTCATAACTAACGTTCAAGCCAACCTTGTTCGGCACGGTACGCGGCAGCATTTGACCCTTAAGGCTCTGATACTGATTTCCGCTTCCATCGACCTGACCCACCGGATTGGCATCCGGCTGGATAGCAAGCGGATCAGCAACATCAACGAAGCAGCATCCGTCACGAACTTCCGAGTCGTTATAGGCATAGCTCAACATGACACGCAGCGCGTCGGTTGGGGTCCACGTTGTTTCGAGTTCGAAACCCTGCGCACTGGAGTCGGCGAGGTTGAAGAAGCGTGTCAGACGCACGCCGTTTTCTTCGACGTCCAAAGGCACCTGCAAACCATCATAGGAATAATGATAGGCTGTGGCGTTTACTTGCAGCTGATCGCCGAACGATTGCTTTGCGCCGATCTCGAATGCGTCGAGCAACTCCTCGCCGGTCTGTGGGAACTGGCTAATGCCGCCAGCGTTGAAACCGCCCGATTTGTAGCCACGGCTGTAGCGCATGAAGAGGTTCGTCTCGTCGGACGGCTGCCATTGAATACCGGCAACACCCGACAAGGCATTCCATTCGTTCTCGAGGTCACGGCTTGCGAGGCCGGTTTCAGGATCAATCGTTACAGCGCTCGCTACGCCGGCAGCTGGTGCGTAGGACACTGAGGCAGCGGTCAGATCCAATGCCGGAGCTGCGCTACCTGATCCACCCACCGTGAATCCAGGAATGATGCCGTAGGCGATAATCCGGAGCCATTCAGTTCCCGACTTCTTGTCCATCGAGTAACGCAAACCACCCGTGAGCGTGAGCGTATCCGTCAGAGCGTAGTCTGCCTGACCGAAGAGAGCGTAGGACGTGGTGTCGAGTTCGGAAATCGCCGTCACGAAGTCACCGCTTGGATTGAGCGGACCACCGACGGGTGCGGAGATCTCTGGCTGGGCCTTGTTGCCGAAGTGGGATTCCTGACGGAATTGCTCGTCATACATGTACGCACCAACGATCCACCAGAAATCCGAGTCGCCGGACGATTGCGCCGTCAGCTCATGGCTCCAGAAGGACTTGTCCTCGATGTATCCGAACGTGCGTTGCGGATAGATTGTCGCCGGCCCACAAACGGGCCCGACATTTTCCAGATACCACTGGCAGTTTGGACCGCCCAGGAACACTTCTCCGGCAACCGCCGAGGCTGGATCGAGCGGATAAGTGTAGGAGAGCACGCTCGTGCCGTCATCGTCGCGGTTGGCATCGTACAAATAGGTCCGATAACCACCCTGATATTTGATGTCGATATTGTCGAGATTCCACGTCGCCACCGCAGACAGGCCGTAGTTTTCGTCGAGTTTGGACGTTGTGGGTGTATCGACGCTGAATTTGCGAATGTCATTTACACCGGGGTTGCTGGTTGCTGACCCGGCTTGCGTGTAGCCCGGCTGGAGGTAACCAAAGCCGGGTCCAGGCGTGAGGAAACCTGCTGGAACCGGGGCCAGATCATAGGGGCCGGCGCTGTTCGTCGTGCGGTTATTGAATGTTCCGTTTTGTGTATCTGCTTTTAGCCAAAGTGAGACGTTTTCCGACAGGTCTGCGTCAAGTTGCGCTTCAAAATAGGCGAACTCTCCGGCACCAGCCTCGCTTGGGCCACCGGCGACATTGTCAAAAAAGCCTTCACCCTGATTGCGATAGGAACCCGCGATCTTGCCTCTGAGACCATCGTCCAGCGGACCTGCAATGCTGGCCTGTACTTCCCTGGTTTCGAAATTCCCTATGGAAAGCCGCACTTCGCGCTCAAGCGTTTCCGTTGGGCGTTTGGAAATGACATTGATCGCACCGCCGATGGAGTTACGTCCGTAGAGCGTGCCTTGTGGCCCGCGGAGCACTTCGACGCGCTCGACAAAGAAGTCGCTTTTCGAGACTGCCGACGTCGACGCATCATAAATGCCGTCGGCATAAGTCGCCACGCCTGGATCGGAACCGTTTGTGTTTGTCTGGCGCCCAACGCCGCGAATGAAAACCCGGTCATCACCGGCCGAGAAAGCCAGGCTGGGCGTGAAGCGTGCAAAATCAGAAAGATTGGCGAGACCAAGCTCTTCGCGCAGGTCGGAGGTAAAGGCCGTCACTGACACAGGAACGTCGTTCAGGTCCTGCTCGCGCTTGACCGCGGTGACCGTGACGCGTTCCATTTTCCGGACGCCATCCGGCTCGTCCTGGACCTGCGCATACCCCTGACCACTTCCAGCGATCGCGAGCGCACTGACTGCCGCCAGCATGGATGATTTTCTCATTTTTATTCCTCCCGATTGTCCCTTGGCTCCGAGTCTTCGCCCGGACGTTCGGAAGGTGTAGTATCGATTAATCTATTTGCATAGTGCTATATTGATCCCGCTTTCGAAATATCGGGCCGCGCGTCCACAACTGCGACAACCGCCTGCAATTCGCAGCGCAAGCATCAGATCCGCACCAGCACCAGCGGCCGGACCACCCCTCGGTGCCCGGCAAACCTGCCTGATTGCGTGTCGGATTCAGCTCGAATTATCTCGATTCTCAAGCGCCGCGCCGAGCAGGCCCGGCAGCACCGTGGCGATCGTGCCGAGTTCGGGGCGCAGCCGGTAGGCGGGCGCCATTTGCAGCACAGCCGGGCGCGGCTCGCCGCGTTTGCGCCGGCGCTCAAGGGAGCGTGCAAGGCGCTTCGCATACACGCCGGGGTTTTCCAGCACGGCATGGAGCGCACTGATCCGGGCAAGGACGGGCTGTAGGACATGCACGAATCCAGCCCGGATAAAGCACGCACACTGCCCGGATAGGGTGCGGTCAGCCCGAAGCGGCGCGGTGGGGATTAGGTTGGATTGAGTGGGGGAGAGATGTGCGGCGAAGAGCAGGTTCCGCTATGGGAATGGCGGCCCCTTGGATTCTTCCCGCAGGAGCGCCGCGCCGTCCTTGTCTATCGGTGAGCCATGTACCACCTGAGCATTGGCATGACCGAACTGCTGCAAGCCGAACGCAGACTGAACCGCCACCCACTGGCCCTGAGCATCAAGCGATTGATTGCAGGCCATTTTGGCAAGTCGCAAGCCAACAAGCGGCCGTTTTGCAACGCGTTTGGCCATTGCAACGGTAAAATCATTTAGGTTTTCCCGAGGCACGACATGATTGACCATACCAAGACGGTGACATTCCTGGGCACTGAGGGACGAGCCACAGAAAAGCATTTCTTTCGCTTTACGGTGTCCCAATTCCCAGACGTGCACGAAGTATTCATGGCCATTGACACCAAACGCAACGACAGGATCAGAGAAGGCGGCATCGTCGCTGGCGATTACAATATCGAATGGCCATACGAGCATCAATCCGCCGGCGATGCACAGGCCCTGCACTTGAACAATTGTCGGCTTTGGAAGATTTCTCCACCGCCAACAAAGTCCAAGATACATTTCCGCTTCCCGGTTCATCAGTTTCGCCATTCCCGGCTCATCATAGCCCCCCCAAAGGGTGACATTGTCGAAATCGTTGAGGTCGGAACGGTCGTTCAGGTCATGGCCCGATGAAAAATGTTTACCATTTGCGCCGATGATGATGCACTTCACGTCGTCATCAAAGGCAGCGTCCTTGAGGGCGTCGTCCAGTTCGTACAGCAGCGCCTTGTCCTGGGCATTTCGCACACTATCACGGTCCAGCATGATACGGCGAACACCCTCTGCAGGCTGATCGACTTCTATTTTGGGGTAAGACAAATTCCACTCCTCCTCTGCGTGCAAGAGACTGAACGCGTTCAGCCTTGCATCTGTTATCGACGCTTTTCGCGCGACGCCTTGAAGTAGAACAGCGGGTTATGGCCATTCCCCGTCACGGGCGCCCTGCCCCGAGGCTGAAGCTCGTTGCGTTGATATATTCCTCACCCGGCGCGTTCCTCACTGAGCGCGCTTAACAGCCAGGCCCTGGCAGTGCGCCAGCCGCGCTTGACGGTTGATTCCGATGTACCGGTGACCTCGGCAATCTCTTGATGACTCATGCCGCCAAAATAGCGCATCTCGACAATATCGGCCTTCTCCTTGTCGATCGCCGCAAGGCGGATCAATGCCTTTTCGAGCACATCCAGATCGATGCGGTCAGTTGGCATGCCTGAGTGACGCGTGATCAGGGTGACCTTGTGATGATGGCGCTTGTCAGACTGCTTTTTGCGGGCGTTATCGATTAATATACGCCGCATCGCGCGGGCCGACAAAGCCAGGAAATGGGTCTTGTCGGCCCATTCTATCTGATCGAGTTTCACGAGCCGCATGACCGCCTCATTCACGAGGTCACCCGTGGACAATGAGCTGTTGCGCTCTGACCGCAGCAAAGCTGCCGATACCTGCCTCAGCTCGCTGTACAGAAGCGTGAACAAGCGATCACGGGCCACAAGATCGCCCGCGCGCCAGTCATTCAGCAATTGCTTGGCTTCTGTCCCGTCCGTGTCCGCCACACCGCTATCCTGTCAACGCCCCTGAGAATAGGACCATAAAAGCAAACCAAATCACAGCCGTGAAAATTATTTATATTCCCGGCTGAACCGAAACGCCGAAGTCCTGCGCCTCTGTAATTGGAACCCCGATGCAAGGAGCAAGCCATGGACGAGACCCTGCGATCAATACCGGCCGAAGCGTGGCCGCTGATCGACATCCTGTTTAATGTAACCTGTGTGGTCACGGCTGTCTGGCTGGCCTGGACCGTATTCGTGATCTGGCGTCGATCAGCTTCGAACCTGACAACCGCCAGTTCGAGCAGCCCAAATCGCAAGGCACAGCCGGATTTTCTGTCTGTCGACAGGAAAGCCCGCGAAGACGCGATCAAGCGCGGCGAGAGTTTTGACAAGGAACTCGACAAGCGGCAGCGCGAAGAGGAACATCAGGCCCGCAGAAGCGCGCGTGCCAAAGAAACGCGCATCAGCCGCATGGCCCGGCTGATATCGCTTTTCATGGCGCTTTTTTCGCTGGCCACGATGATCTCGGGCACTGTTTTCCAGGTCACCTTCATGGGGCGAATCTGGGAACAGTACTCCGCCTCTGAACGCTTTATCGGCGTCGTCACGGCCCACCCGATCGGCGTTGGCGTCACGGCTGCCGTCATTCTCTACAACCTCGTCACCTTCGTCACCAACCGCAAATGGGAGGAGAAATAGTCATGGCGTCCGAACCCGTAATCCTGAGCGATCCACGCATGCTGGCTGAATTCATGCGTCAATCGGAATTCAAGGCCTTCTTCGAAAAACGGTATGCTGTTCCACCGGACTATGCCGCCCTGTTGTTCAAGAATGGCGAGCTGATCGATGCTTTCAAAGGGGGGCACTTCTCCGTCGGCGGCGTGGTCGACAAGATCAAGAGCCTTGTGGGCGGTTCAACTCACCTTGGCATGATGATCGCCGATCTGAAGCCCTTCTCCGTTCAAACCGCGCTGAAGGCCCTGTCCAAGGACAAGGTGGAGATTGCCGGAGTTGCAACGCTGGAATTGCAGGTTGATCCTGACAAGCCTTCCAACATCCTCGGCATGATGCATGGCGTCACCCGTTCGGGCAGCGACCCGGAGACACCCGGGCGCAAGGCGCTTTCCAAGACCGACGTGCTCGATCGCATCCGCCCGCATCTGTCAGACCGGGTATTCGAGGCCGCGATCAGCCGCATGAATGCAGCGGATGTGCGCGGCGAGATCGGCCTGCAGGACAAGATCCAGGCCGATATCATGCTGGAAGTCGAACGCATTGTTGGCGATCTCGGCCTGATTGTGCGGGCTGTCTCGCTTGAATGGGCGATCAATACTGAAGAAGTCGCCGCAATGGAGCGTGCGGATGCCGACCGCCGGCAGGACGCGCTGGATCACCAACTCGAAATCATCAAGCGTGAGATCGAACGCGAGAATGATGCGACCGAAATCACGCTGAAGTCCCAGGTCGATCTGGCCAAGCTGCAGAACGTGTCGGAAGACGAACTGAAGCACATGGCCCTCAACAGCGAGATCGAATTCCTCGATGCGCGCGAAGGCGCCAAACGCCGTCAGGAACTCGAAGCGCTCGGCCACGAGATCAACACGCTCGATATCGAACGGAAGGCCCGTTTTGACGACTCGCTCGCCACAGCGCGCAACGATGTCGACCTGCTTGATATTCGCAAACGCCAAGCCGGGGTTGAGCGTGATATCGCTCTCATCCAGCAGAGCCAGGCTGACCAGATGCGCAAGTCGGGCGCGTTCACCGAAGTCGAAATCACCGGCGCGGTCCAGAAGCAGCAGGCAGACCATATCGCCCGTCTGCAGGAAATCGAACTGCGCGCCAATGAAGCGGAAGCGAACCTCGCCATCAGGCTGTCGGGCGCCAGCACGCAGAACGAGATCTCCGTGCTGGATGCCAAGGCGCGCGCAAAAGCGAACGAAATAAGCGCGTTCAAGGCCATGTCGGCTGAGCAGATCCTGGCAATCAATGCCGGCCTCTCCACCGACGTCGCCATGGTGCTGGCTGAGCAGGCTCGCGCCAAGGGGGCCTCGTCCGGTGAAACCATGCAGGCCATGCGCGACATGGTGGAAGCCGCCACAGCCGCGCAGGTCAGGTCTGAAGAACAGGCGCGTGAAATGTTCCGGATGGGAATGGATGGAGCGGTGGGTGTTGCCCACGGCGCTGGTGGCAAGGACAGCAGCGCTGCCCCCGCCAGTGGCAGGTCTTCCGCCGCGTCTGATGCCACGGTGGAATGCTCCAAATGCATGGCGGTCAATCTGGCCAAGGCCAACTTCTGCAAGCAGTGCGGTCACAAGCTGCGGACATGAACCAGATGGCCCGGCTCACATCATCCCCCGGCAAGTGCTGTTTCAAGGCGTCGCTCGACCGAGACGCGACATTTTGTGATGAATGCGGCGCGCCAATTCAGCGATGCATGGCCACAGACGAGTGTGGCGGCCTGCTGGACGCGGCAGGCTGCTGCCCGGTCTGCGTTGCGCCGGAATTGAGTCTCGACGCGGGTTCGGCGTCCAGCATCAAGGTGGGCGGATCGCTGGCCCTGCCCTTGCTGGTTTCCAACAATTCGCCGGTTGGTCGTCCGCTTTTTGTCGAGGAGCTGTGGATCAAGGGAGACGATTCAGAACCGCGGCAAGTTGATCTTACTTTCCAGCGTCTCAATTCAGAGTCGACCGCTGAAGTCGGTTTGCGAACCGGTGTATTTGAAACTGCCGGGCTGCACCGATTCGACGTGCATGTCGTAGTTGCCACACGCTATCTCTGGCGCGAAGAGCGCTATGTCTTCACCACGGCGATCGCCATCCCGGTCGATCCGGACGGCCCCTCCGAGATCGTTCAGAACTACAATATCCATGCTGACGAAATCGGCGCTGGCATGACCATCTACAACCCGACCCGCATCCAGAAGGAACGTGAAGCCGGTATCGCCACCCACGCCGAACCAATCCGCCTGACACTGCGCCGGGCGGACACACTGGAACGCTCGCTCGGCCATCGCGGATACACGGGCAATCTTGCCGTCACCAAATATACAGATCTGATCTGGCAGGGCTTCGACCCAGGGCATGCTCCGCTGGACGGCCCAATCCGCAGCCAGACTGGAGTCCTTGGCCTGGGGCGGGCCTCCAACGCGCCGGAAGGCGGAATGAATGATGTCCGCCTGTTGATCACGCATGATGGCGAGATTGACGAGGAAGCGTCTGTCCATATCTCGCGACGCCACTTCCACCTGTTCATAGAAAATGATCGCCTGCTGCTTCGCGTGGAGAGCCAGAATGGCCTCCTGCTAAACGACACGCCCTGGCGGCGCGGCAAGATGATTGCGCTCAAAGACGGGGACGTGATCCGCCCGCTCGTCAGCAGGCCAAACGCGATCGCGCTCAAGGTCCAATTCGAAACCCAACATGATGAAGTTGACCGGATCATCCTCAAACGCCTGGTTGATTTTGCCGGAGACAGACCATGAAAACATGCGAAAAATGCGGCGCGGACCTGCCCGCCGATTCAATCTTTTGCTCCAGTTGTGGCAAGCCCTTGCGCGGCGATGATGTCGACGGTTACGATTCAGGCGCGGTCGACCAGGTCACTCCCATGTCGGGCCTGATCACGCCAGATCCTGACAATCCGACAGGCCGGGGGTCGAAAGCCTCGCCGACACTTGAGCCAGGGCATATTTTCGCCGATCGCTATACAATCGAGAAAGTTATCGGCCGCGGCGGCATGGGCGTTGTCTACAAAGCCGCAGACAAGATATCCGGCAAGCCGGTTGCCCTCAAACTCATCAACGCCTCAAATCTTGGTGGTGAGCGCGCCATCCAGCGCCTGATCGAAGAAGGCGTAACCGCACGCGACATACGCCACCCCAATGTTGTTGCGGTCTACGATATCGGACTTTCCACTGGCCAACCCTTTGTCGCAATGGAATACCTTGACGGCATTTCCCTGCGCAGCTGGCATGGCCGCATGATGCAGCGTGGCGAGGCTGTCCCTCTTCGTGTTGCTGCGCGCATTATCGTCGAAATTCTCGATGGCCTGCGCGCCGCCCATGATGCCGGCGTCATCCATCGTGACCTGAAACCAGAAAACATCATCCTCGTCGGCGAACCGACCGACAAGGCGGCGCCCTTGAAGTTGCTCGATTTTGGTATCGCCCGCGCTGCCGGAAGCCTGCCAAGCTCGTCCAGCGGAACGGGCCTCGGCACGCCTGACTATATGGCACCCGAACAGCGCACCAATCCGGATGCGGCAGGCCCGTCAGCCGACATCTATTCCATTTCCGTCATGCTTTACGAACTGCTCGTCGGAGTGGTTCCCGGCCGCCACTGGCAACCGCCTTCGGGCGGCCGCTCTGACGTGCCAGCTGAAGTGGACGAGCTGATCCTGAAGGGCATGTCCGACAATCGCGACTCCCGGCCGCAATCTGCAGTCGCGTATCGTCAGGCCCTGATCGGGTCTGTGAACCGCGTGCCGAATTCTGCAAAGCCAGACAAGCCGCAAGGCGGGACATCTGCCAACAAGCCGGTGATCTGGTTTGCTGCCGGGTCCGCCGCCCTCGTGGGCCTTGTTGTCATCGGCTCCGCTATTGGCAACAGGGGTGACGACCCGGAAATACAGGTGAAGCCGGCGCATGGTCCAGGTGATGAACCGGTCTCACCTCTTCCACCACCACCACCCCCTCCTCCTCCTCCTCCGCCTCCGCCGCCTCCGCCGGCATCGCCCAGCGCCTACTATTCTGGCACCTGGGCAGACGGTTATGGCGGCTACTATGATCTCACGTTTGATCGTAGCGGCGAATTCAGGGGCTCCGGTTTCAGTAGTGATGGCACCCCCGTGAACATGCGCGGGGCGATGAACGGCAACGCACTCCAGTACATTATCAATGTTCAGGGAATGGATGTCGCCAGCGGAAGTGGCCAAAAGACTGACCAATGCCACTTCAGATACCAAACCTTTGACGTTTACGGAAACCTGAACCTGTCGGGTCAATTCCATGTCAACCACGAACCCGGAGGCCCCTGTCCATGAGGTTTCCCATTCTGTTCATCACGGCACTGGCGTTCGCAGGCTGCAAGCCGTCCGACGTGTACGGACCCGACAGCCAAAAAGAAGAACTTCTTGGGGAGGAACTATCTCCCCTCAGCATGGAAGTTCCTGCGCCGCCGTCACTCACTTATCCGTCCGGCGAGTGGGACGATGGGTTGGGGAATGTCTGGCGCAGCCATGTATCCGGAGACTCACTTGTCGCTGAGCTCGATTATCGCTCCGACGTCCCGCTGATGATGCTGGGAAAAATCCAGTACGATATTTTGTCTTACCAGATCAGCTTTCCAGACAATGGGCCGATTGCCGAGGGCCAGGCACGCATCATCGATCCCGCTCATGCCGTATTCGAAACCTATAATATTGACGGTTCCCTCAACGCTCACGGCCTGCTGCATTTTGATCACCCGTCCGATGCGCCGACAGGACAGCCTGTTGACCTGCGTCCGCAAGGCGATCGTCCCGACACAGAAACCAAAGGAGATTGAGAATGTCCCAAGACTATTCGAAATACCGTACCGATGGCTGCCTGCTGGAGGAGAGCCCGAGCGCTGCCCCCACGCTGAAAACCGATCATGCCGGGGGACTGCCTGACCGGATCGACCTGCGCGGCCTTTGCTCGCCCGTTGAAGACCAGGGGCATGTCGGCTCCTGCGCGGCCAATGCCGTTGTCGGGGCACTGGAATACCACCAGCGCCTTTCAGGGCAGAGCGTGACAGACCTGTCCCGGCTGTACGTCTACTATAATGCCCGCAAGATTGGCGGGACGACCCAGACAGACAGCGGCACGTTCATTCACCATGTTATGGCTTCGGTGCTGGCCTTCGGCGCCTGTCCCGAACGCATGTGGCCTTACCAGCAAGCCATGTGGCCCACTGAGCCAATCAGGGCCTGCTACCAGGGCGCGGAACAGTTCGGTGCCATCTCCTATGCGCGCACGGGAGTGGGCCTTGGCTCAAAGGCCGCCGTCGCCAATGGCCTGCCCGTGGTATTCGGCACAAGCCTTCCGCATGACATGTTGATGATAGAGGCGCGCGACACCGGGCGGATAGCCAGCCCGCGAGGCGGATGGCCCGAGCCATCGGGCGGCCACGCCATGCTGATCGTCGGTTACGATGACGCGCGTGGCGCCTGGCTTGTACGCAATTCCTGGGGACCGTTCTGGGGCGACCAGGGCCACCTCTGGATCGCTTATGACGTGATGGAGCGTTACAGTCACCCGTCCGCATTCTGGACCATCGGCGCCATCGAGAGCAAAGCGAACCTGTCTGTCAGCGGCCCGTCCCAGCAACAGGCCCTCAAAGCCGTGCAGGCTGAGGCCCCGGCGCAGATGGGTCACGCACTCTCCAACCTCAAGCGCAACCTTGGCGCCGATCTGGAATCCAGCCTTGAACAGTCCAAGCGCGGAATACGTGAGCGCCTGCGTGGCCCTGGCGCTGGCGGGGGCTATTGATACCGGGTGGTCAGGGCGCCAACGGACCGCCACCCGATCGACCGTCATGCGGCAATCCGGGTGGCGGTCCTTCCGGGCGTCCCCTCCCGGTGCGGATGGCTCTGAATGCGTTCGTCGGAGCCTCAGTTAAAGAGGCGTGAGATTCCCAACTCCCGGGTCACACAAGTCCAAAATTCATCGATTTAAAATGCGCCGTTGATCCACGCAGCCGGATCGGCCAAACTCATGACGGGACGGGTCTTAAACCTTTCAACTATCGGAAAATGCCGCCCGGACTGGCGCGCAGGTTGCACGGCTACAGGGAGAAGACCAAACATGTGGGGACATGAATATGGACGCGTCGGAACTCGACAAGCGCGTGGTGGAACTCTTTGCGCAGGTTCTCGATCAACCCTCCGAGACGCGGCGTGACTGGATCATCCGGCACGCAGGCGACAATCATGTCCTGCGCGATCGGGTGCTGGAAATGCTCGTGGCTGACGGCTCATCCAACTTGTCTCTCAAGACTGGCGGTGCGGGGGCTGATGCTGCCCAGCCACCGGCTCCGGAGCGGATCGGGGCCTATCGCATTACCGGCCTGATTGGTCAGGGCGGCATGGGCGCCGTGTTTGAAGGCGAACGCGATTCCGGCGACTTCGCGCACAAGGTGGCCATCAAGATCATTCGCCCGGGAGTCCTGTCTGACACCCTGATCGCCCGTTTTCGCCGGGAGCGCCAAATTCTTGCGGATCTCGGCCATGCGCATATCGCCCGCTTGCTTGATGGCGGCGAACTCGAAGACGGTTCGCCCTATTTCATCATGGAATATGTCGACGGCCAGCCGATCACGACCTGGGCTGACGAACAAGGGCTGGGACTCGATGACCGGCTCTGGCTTTTTGCCGATGCCTGCAGCGCCGTGCGCTATGCTCACCAGAACCTGATCGTCCACCGCGACATCACCCCCTCCAACGTGCTCGTGACGCAGGAGGGGCAGGTCAAGCTCATTGATTTCGGCATTGCAAAGCCGAACGACATTGACGGCGTTGCCACGCCATCTGGTTCAAACTCGCTCGTCAGCCTCAGTTTCACGCCAGGCTTCGCGGCACCGGAACGCGCCGAAGGCGCCGGCACGAACACACTGTCTGACGTCTATTCACTTGGCAAACTGCTCGAAGTCTTGACCGAAAACCTATCGCACTCAGACGATATTTCCGCCATCATTTCGCGCGCCACCATGACCGCCCCGGACGAGCGCTATGCCTCGGTTGACGCCCTGATGGACGACATCAGGAATTTCCGGTCTGACAAGCCTGTCGATGCTCGAGACGGCGGGGCGGGCTATCATGTCAGCAAATTCCTGAAGCGACGTCGCCTCGTGGTGGCAGGCACAAGCCTCGCCTTTATCGGCCTTGCGACTGCCCTTGGCGTAACCTTCTGGCAGTACCACCGGGCCGAAGCGGCACGGCTGGAAACCGATTACCGTTTCCAGCAGGTCCGCACGCTCGCCAATTCCCTGATGTTCGATGTCTACGACAAGATCGATCTCGTGCCGGGATCCACGCGTGCCAAGGTCGAGCTCGCAGAGGCCGCCCAAGCGTATCTCGACTCGCTTGCCAGCGACACGCGCGCTTCCGATGAACTCCGCATCGAAACGGGGCGTGGTCTGGTTCGCCTGAGCGAAATTCAGGGTACGCCGGGTTTCAGTTCGATTCAGAAGGTCGGCCTCGCCGAGGAAAACCTGGCGCGCGCCCAGGCGATACTCGAGCCGCTCGAAGCGGGCGAACCCAAATCGGATGATCTGCTTATCGCCCTTGGCGATCTCTATGCCGGCCTCAGTGACGCCTCCCTCTATATCGATGCGGATATGGACAAGGCCGTCGCGGAGAACGCAAAGGCGCAGGCTTATTATGCTGCTTATCTTGAGCGACACCCGGACGACCTTCACAACCGCTTCCAGCTTCTGGCCATGCACGGCAACCAGGGCATCATGGAGTTTCGCAACAATGAAAACGACACCGCACTGAAAACGCTTGATGTTGTCATCGCCGGCTTCGAGGCGCCGCTGGCCGCCAATCCCGACAGTGTTGACCTGCTCTATGGTCTTGCCCGAAGCCAACGGATTCAGTCCGAAGTACTGACCAATTCCGATCGCGCCGAAGAGGGCACCGCAGTTGCCACCGCGTCCCTGGCGACACTTGATCATATCCGACGGGTTATCCCGGCCGAGACTGTCACCTATTGGCGCGCCCGCAGTTTCAGCCTTTGGCGCCGGGCTTTTGCCTACTACAAGATTGGCGAACCCGAACTGGCTGTCGCAGATTACAAGGCTGCCCTGGAAATTGCCGCCCGTCGCATCGCGCTCGACGCTGACGACGAAGATGCCCGCCAGAATCAGGCGACCTACAATGGTGAAATCGCCTATGCACTGCTTGAACTCAAACGCATGGACGAGGCCGAGCAGAGCCTGCTGTCGGCGACACAATGGTTCCGCGACCGCTATGAACGCGCCCCTGAGCGCGGGGCCTACCAGCGCAACATGCTGGTCCAGCACGTTCAGTTGCACGAGTTCTATAAAGGCTGGGACAGTGATGAGGCGAAACGCTGCGGTCACCTCGCCGAGATCAAGCGCTATGCCGACATCATGGAATCGGCAGGCACGATGCTGGAAAGTGATCGCCCCGAGATCGCCGCCTATTTTGAACAATACCCACTCTGCGACAGTTGAGAACCGAACGGCTCAGAACGGCGATAAGTGGATCATGAGACCAATCAAAGCAGCCCCCCTCCAACACCAAAATCGCGACGGGCAGAAACAATCGTGACCATAAAGCCGGCGATCACATCAAGCAGCATCATCAACATGAGCAAAAAGAAGATGGACGTCGCGAAGTTCCTGGCCAGCAGGAACACAATCAGCGAGATCACAAAGATCGCCATCGATAGCCCGTGATTGATCAAAGACAGCGTCTTTGAATTGGTCGATTTGATAATTTCAATGAACAGCATGATCATCCCCACCAGAAGTATCCCATCCCCAACCCCGAACAGCCATCTCCCGCCCGATATCATCGGCATCTCGAAGATCCTCGCACCCAGCATATTCATGATGGGGGCCGTCGCGTCAGCGTCCGGCCTGCCTGCGGCGACGGCTGCGACCCCATACAGGATTACCGGAACGATCATCAGCGGCGTAGCAGTGAAGAGCTTTCTCATGGCGAATATCCTCGTCTCCCAGATCGCGCGCATTATCCGCGCTCATTAGAACAAGCGCGAGTTCGCACAGAAACGGGTCAAACAAATTTGGCTATCAGGGGTGTCAGCCTCCCCCGCAAGTAGCCAGCCTTATGCGAGCGCTTCTTCGTCTTCGTGAGGCAACGGGCTGCAGGAAACAAGAAGGTCGCGCCATTCGCAACGCTCGGCGTGGTGTATCTGAACGCGCCGCATTCGGAATGCTGGTGCGCCTAATTGCCGATGGCTTTCATCGAATCCTCAAGCCCGATTCGTTTCGTGGCATCCTTTGTTATTTTGTCAGTGCGTCGATAATCTCGGCGAGCGCATCTTCTGCCTTGGTTCGCATTTCATCATCCGTCGCATCCTGGATGGGATGGGGAACGAGGACATAGCGCGCGTCTTCCATGCCAAGAGCGCTGCGCTGAAAATTGGCAGCTTCCTCAAACTCGGACGAAGCGATGGAGACCGATGGGATTCCCTGGATTTCAAACCAGACTGTGTCGTGCAAACTGCACGTCGTACAGGAACCTCAATCAGCCAAAGCCTCGATAACATAGTCCACTTCGCTCGCGATTTCGCGCCGCAGGTCATCAGGACATGGTTTGGTGAAAGTTGGCTTCGAATAGCGCTTCACGACAATGCCCGGTTCTGCGGCCATGAGCTGGCGCTCAAGCTCATCAAGCAAGACATTGCCGCGCGGCTTGCGGATGTCGAGCAGCGCAACGGTGCCCTTGAGCGCTCCCGCTCTCGCGGTGATCTGACGGGCCACCGGCTTTCGTTCGTCAGTGGGGTCGAGGATTGTTGTCATTTTCCAACCTTCTTTTGCTCGCTTGTTTTTTGATCATACCTGTTTGGGAGCCGGTCTCTAGCCCAAATCGATCTTGCGCGACACGGATTGCGATCCGATTTCACCGGTCGCCCACCCATGAAAGGCTGAACTGAACTTGCCTGCATCAGAGCCTGCAACGACGATATGGATGTATTCGGGACCCGCGAATTTCGGCGCCTCAGCCTTGAGTTTCTCTTCCCCCATTTTCTCAGCTGTTGCCTTGGGGATGCCGGCGCCGGACATTTCGTTAGCAACCATTTCGCTTAGCGGGCGGCGGGTAACGTCCTGTATCCGGGCACGAAGTCGATCCTTCGAATACTCGCCTTCACTCAACAACGTGTCGATATGCTCAGGGCAGACAACCAGTAGAGCATCGATTGGCAGGTTTCTCAGTTTTGGCAGGAACACCCCTTCCAGTCCCATCCCGATCGACCCGGCAACCTGTTCAGGTTGGCGCGATTCCTGATCAACGATATGGACAGGGCCGCCGGTCATGGCGAAGACCGTGACCACAGAGTCTTCTTTCTTGAAGCCACGCTCCACGTGAAGTGGCGGCCACGGGGAGCGTTCTTCATTTTCTGCGAAGCACATCGTGTACTTCATTGGATTGCCAAGCGTGGATCGCTCGACCCCGCCGGGCCTACCACCACCCACATTGCCGATGATGAGTCGCAACGCACGGCCAATCGTCGCGTTGGCACGGTTTCCGGATCCGAGCGCACCGAGGCCTTTGTTCATGCCGATCCTGTCACGGATGGGACCATTCACGACGATCACTGGCGCCGCCCCCATCGTGGTGGCGGTGACGCCGTGAATATTGAACGCGTCAGTGCAGACAGCTTCCAGTGCCGCGATGATGACCGGCATGTATTCCGGCTTACAGCCCGCCATGACCGCATTGATGGCAATCTTTTCCACGGTCGCTTCACCCATATTTGGTGGAACGGTCGCAATGAGGTCCTGCCCGGAGCGGTGCGTTCCTTCGAGCATGCGAAGGACGCGTTCAGGTGTTGGCGGCACGAGTGGCAGACCATCTGAAAAGCCCTGATCGAACATGAACTCTATAACGTCATCTGCCGGAGCGATCTCGATTCGGCGAGCGAGCATTTCACTGCCCGCCGCGCTGGCGCGGAGCTTGTCGTATATTTCTGGATAGAGATGTTTGGATCCGCAACCGGGACGCCATGCCGGAAGGCTTTCCCAGTCTATCTGGGCTTGAGGAAGATCCAGGCGTTGGGCCAAATCTGCGCTCAGTTTCTCCCACTCTTCACGAATGAAACCCTCGAAATGAGTTTGCACTGCTCCATCGTCATCCATCCAGAACACGGACGGCACAATCTCGATGTCCCAGTCGAACGAAACCTCACAGGTCGCATCATCCAGGATCGGAAGGGTGAGACCATGGCGCTCCTTAAGGGCAGCATTATCCACTCCGGATTGCCCCACCATCAGCACGCGCAACCTGTCTCCGTAGGCCTTGTGAAAGGCCTCTACGACGGGCGCGGCCGTATTGCAGGTTTCGCAGTCTTCCTTGACGAAAACCATGAGATGCGGCCGGTCGCCGGTGAAAGCATGCGTGTCGCCATCAAGGGATTTCAGAGAGAAGCTCGGTTTGGTGTCCGCCATGGATTCTCTCCTGATTGTCTCATCTCATATTGTGGAGGTGAGGTGGGCTTTGTCTAGGGTGACGCCGGGGCTGGCGGAGGTGGATGGGAATCGAACCCACCACACGTCTTGTCGACGCGTCCATGGTTTTGAAGACCAGGGAAGCCACCAGACTCCAGTCACCTCCATGAACAACAGACGGTAGCGGCAGCCAGCCGTGCGTCAATCGTTGGCCATATAGCGCGTATCGCCAATACGGATCGTCGCGCCCCGCGAATCGAGATGCTCAAGGATGGGTACGACAAACTTGCGGGTTGTCTTCAGGGTCGCACGCGCCTCTCCCGTCGAGAAAGCGGTTTGACCCGGATAGCGGGACCTGAGTGTTGTGATGGCCGCAGCGATGGCGTCGGAGTGAAACACGAGAGATTGCTTGAGTGAGACATTATTCAGGCGAATGGCCGTTCCCTCATGAATGAGAAGAGCGAGTAGGTCGGAGTCGACCGGATCTGTGGCGAATGATTCTGGCGCAGGAGGCGCGAGCGGCGATTCCATCAATCTGGCGGTGATGCCGGCCATGCGCTCCTGTTGTTGTGCTGTCAGATGATCGAAGGGATCGTGGGTGAGCAAGGCCACGCCGGCAGCGGAAATAACCAGCTTCCCCTCCGAGACGAGCACCGCCTCGACAAACTCGAGCAGTTCCCGCGCGGTGTGCGGGACGCGCATGTGAGCACGCGGGGCGAAGGGCTTGAGCGGGTATGCCTCATGATAGGATTGGAGGCGCCCAATATAGCTTTCCTTGACCTCTTCAACAGTGGATGACACGGCGACAAGCGTGTCCGTGACGTCCACAAATTGTGCCCCCAATTCCGCGCGGACCTTGGCAGCAGAGCTACGCGCAAGTCGGCAGATGTCTGCGACATGCGCGATCCCCAGATGTTCGTAAGCGAGAGCTGATGCGATTCCCGGCGTGTCGCCGCACCAGGCCGATTTGAGGGTTTCCAGCCGTCGATTTTTGCGGAGCTTGTGCGGGTGCGCCAAGGGGTCGAGTATGATCGCTCCGCCCACGGTCTGCGCTGGCGAAAGGCTGCGAATGATTGCATGCTGACCGGCAAAGGTGGTGATGCCCTCAATCAGGCGAAGTTGGGCAAAGGCCGATTTGCCGGGGATCAATTGCTTGCCGTCATAGAGGCGGACGCTCGCGACAGCCTGGGCTGTACCATACAAAACTCGGACCTCTTCCATGTGCTTGACCGGGCGACTGGCGCCGGTCGACAGGCTGATCGAAACATCACATTGAACGGAGGGGGCGAATGCATTCGGTGGATGCAGGATGTCACCCGGTTTGATTTGATCGGCGGAGACACCTCGCAGGTTCAGCGCGGTACGCTCGCCGGCATTGGCTTGAGATGAGGCCTGGCCGCGCACTTGTATCCCGCGGATGGTTATGGATTGCCCTTTGGAGGCAAGGACAAGGGCATCATCAACGTTTATCGATCCGCCATGCAGTGTCCCCGTAACAATTGTGCCATGCCCGTCTGCAACGAAGACGCGATCAACTGGAAGGAACGCAGAGAAAGCGGCTTCTTTGCTGTTTGTCCGGATACCAAGGCGCCCCAACGCATCGCTGAGTGCGCCGATCCCTTCCTTTGTCGTGGAGGAGCAAAAGATGAATGGGCCGTCGCAGAATCGTGTGCCTGCCAGTGCGGCACGCAGCCCGGATTCACAGGCTGCGTATTCAGCCTTGGAAAGCCGGTCCGCATGGGTGATAGCGACAATGCCTTCATGGATCCCGAGATAATCGGCAATTTGCAGGTGCTCCAGCGTTTGCGCCTGCACGCCCTCAATGGCCGATATGACAAGGAGCGTGGCGCGGGCGCCTGACGCGCCGGAGACCATCGCGCGGATAAAATCCTCATGACCGGGAGCATCTATGAAGTCGATCATGACATCGCCGCACTGCCGATAGGCAAAGCCTGGTGTCATGGACAGACCACGCGCCTTTTCTTCAGGCAGCTTGTCCGTTTCCATGCCTGTAAGCGCCCGCACCAGCGACGTTTTGCCGTGATCGACATGCCCGATTACGATGACGGGACAGGTCTTCATCCGGCAAGAATGTCGCGAAAAGCATCCATGATCACAGGCAGATCTTCGTCGGTGAGGGTGCGGGCGTCCATGACAAAGCGGTCGTCCCTTATGAGGCCGATGATTGGACTTTTCGCGCTTCGCAGGGCAGCGACGAGCGCGTCAACGGCTTTTTGCGGTGTTGAGACGGAAACTGAATAGCTTTCCAAGTCTTGTTGGGGAAGAGAACCACCTCCGACATACGCGACGCTTTTCGCGACATTCACATCATCGATGCCTGATGCAATCAGCGCGCTGGCAAGCCGCTCCGCTCGGGCGCGCACTTCACCGACAGTTTGCGCAATGGCTCGCAGGACAGGCACGCTTTGGAAAGGGTCGTGTGGTTCACGGTAGAGCCTGAGTGTCGCCTCAAGCGCCGCAAGCGAAAGTTTGTCAATGCGCAAAGCCCGGCAGAGGGGATGAGACTTCAAACGGTCGACGATATCGGAGCGCCCGGCGATGATGCCGGCCTGGGGACCACCAAGCAGTTTGTCGCCCGAAAACATGACGAGATCGACCCCTGATTTCAGAATGTCGGAAACGACAGGTTCATCGTGAAGGCCATATGCTGAAAGGTCGATCAGGACACCGCTGCCAAGGTCTTCCATGAGGATCGTGTTTGACTTACGCGCAAGCGAGGCCAGCTCCTCACGCTTCGGCGCAGTTGTAAAACCGACGATGCGGAAGTTGCTTGTGTGGCTTTTGAGAAGGACAGCGGTTTCCCCATCTATGGCGCGCTCATAGTCTGAGGCACGTGTCTTGTTTGTCGCGCCGACTTCCTTGAGGATCGCACCACTCTGTTCGATAACGTCTGGCAGACGAAAAGAACCGCCAATCTCGATCAGTTCACCACGCGATGCGATGACTTTCTTGCCCTGCGCCGTCGCCATGAGACTGAGCAAGACAGCCGCAGCACAATTATTCACGACGAGGGCCGCTTCCGCACCCGTGAGGTCGCAGATGAGACCTTCGACATGGGCATAGCGCGACCCACGCTTTCCGCTCTGTAGGTCGAGTTCAAGATTTGAGTAGCCTGCACCGACTGCGTGCATCGCAGCGAGCGCTTCTGGCGCGAGACGGGCGCGACCGAGATTGGTATGGATAATGATACCTGTCGCATTCATAACCGATCGCATGTTCGGCTGGCGCTGCGCTTCGATGTGACTGGCCAAGCTGGTGGCAAAGGTTTCACTCTTGAAATCAGGGAGGCAATCGGTTTGGCGCGACTGAACGGTGATGCGCAGGGATTGAAGCGTCGAGCGAAGGGCTCCGGTCACCTCCGGGCGCGTATAGGTCTGAAGAAGCGCACTGATGTGCGGTGTTTCCAGGAGCGCTTGCACCTGTGGGAATTGTCTCAATAGATGTTCCACGTGCGCTGATCCTGTTGCCCCGCGCGAGTGTAGACATGGACTCGGGCTGTTCAAGTTCAAAAGCCGGATACGGGAGCGAGGTAATGGCAGTTTGATGCTGTCTGGTTTTTGCTATTCCCGGGAATAGCTGATTCAAGGCGATGCGAAGAGCGGCATCTCAATTGTGTTGAAATCGAACGCGGTGCTGCAATGGCTTGCAAGGTTGAATTGATTTCATACTGGCCAACGATTGGATAACGGGGACGGTACTCCGGTTCTTCACGCGCAGCATAGACCGTTACAGGGGCAACCGCGCAAGGCTCAGCGCACTGTTTCGAGCTGCCGCGAGGATGGCGTCGGACGCCTGGCCGACAGGCCGTGTGCGCGACAGCTGAATCGCCCCCATAAGTAGGGAGAAGACTGCCCACGCGCGGTCGGTGCGTACCTCGTTCTTACTTGTCTCTCCCGGCAACTGGTCGGCCAGCAGAGCGACGATGCGCGAGAGTCCTGTATCAAAGGCGGCGGCCGCGTCCGAGTTTTCCCGCGAAATTTCAGGCGCAAGACTGGTACCCGCGCAGCCGCGATCCGGCATGTCCCGGTGACGGGGATCGAGATAGGAGTCCACGAAAGCTTCAAGGGATTTGCCCTCAGGCGCCTTCGTCACGGCTGCGGTAAGGGATGACAACGTCTCGTCTAGCGCGCTGGCGAGTGCTTCGGCCACCAAGGCTGTACGCGACGGAAAATGCCCGTAGAAGCCGCCATGCGTCAGCCCGGCCTCGGTCATCAGCTTGCGCACCCCGACCGCTGCCAGGCCATCTTTGCGAAACCGCGCAGACGCGAATTCAACAATCGTCCGGTGGACGTCTTCCTTGTGGTCCTTGCCGTATCGCAACGAAGTCTCCTGCCTGATCACTGACCGAGTCTAAGGCCTGATGGCGTGTACGCAAGCCAAGCGGGATCGTGGCTTGACAGTCTGGAGACTATAGAATTACAGATGTAATTCAATAGGCGAAACACAGACGCTTTGTCTTGTGTGAACTGAAGGAAATGCTCATGCCCCTATGGACCATTCACCACTCGGCCGGCGTCTACAGCGATAACGACAAGCAGGCGCTTGCAGCGGCCATTGTGCAGCTCTATCCGATACTGCCGAAATTCTATGTCGGGACCGCCTTTCATGAACACGCGCCATCAACGTTGTTTATCGGCGGCAAGCCTGTCGAGAATTTCGTCCGCATTTCAGTCGATCATATCGCCCGGCAGTTTTCCGACGAGGCGCTGGTGGACCGCTGGCTAGGCATGGTGGGCGACGTTTTTCGGCCGTTCACGACAGACCGCGGACTCGACTGGGAACTGCACATCGACGAGACACCATTCAAGCTCTGGCTGATCCAAGGCATGCGCCCGCCGCTGCCAAATACAGATCAAGAGAAGATTTGGATGGCGGAAAATCGCCCGGTGGTTCCGGCCTAACCTGCGCAATGAAGCGCCACCGGGATGGTAACCATCTCGGTGGCGTCGGGGCGAGCAGGCGCGCCACGATGCAGGCGACTTCCTGACGTGGTGGAGCGGCTTCACCGCTATCCACCGAGGCGACCGCACCCACATGACACCTCAAGTCCGTTTGCGCTGACAATCCAGCTATGACGCGCCGACCGATTTGGTCTGGGGATACGCGTCGACGCGGCACGCGTACCAAAGGATGGCCGCGCCAGTTATTGCAGAAAGGATAGATCCGGACAGCACGCCAATCCTTACCTGATCGAGAAGTGCGTCTGATTCAAATGCGAGCGTTCCGATAAAGAGGCTCATTGTAAATCCGACACCCGTCAGACATGCGACCCCATAGAGTTGTGCCCAAGAGGTGCCCTTCGGGCGTTTTGCTATTCCCGTTCCGACGGCGAGAACAGTGGCACCAAATACCCCGATTTGTTTGCCAAAGAAGAGACCAAGCGCGATTCCGAGCGGCAGCGGCGCAACGAGGTCTGCAAAGCCAATTCCTGCCAAGGAAACTCCTGCGTTTCCGAACGCAAACACAGGTAAAATCCCAAATGCCACCCACGGATGCAGATCATGCTCAAGCTTATGCAGCGGGGATTGATCATCAACTGTCCGCCCCTGTATCGGAATCAGGAGCGCTGTCACGACGCCCGCCAGCGTTGCGTGGACGCCTGACTTGAGCACGCAAACCCAGATAAGCACGCCTATCAACAGATAGGGCGTAGTGGTTTTTACACCTGATCGGTTCAATCCGATCAGCCCAACAACACCGATCGCGGCAAGTCCGAGCGCCGAAAGTGACAGGCTGGACGTATAAAACATCGCGATAATCATGATCGCCCCGAGATCGTCAATTATGGCTATCGCGAGCAGAAAGACCTTCAGCGAAACAGGAACCCGGCCCCCAAGAAGCATCAGAATACCGAGCGCAAAGGCAATATCGGTTGCAGCCGGAATGGCCCAGCCCCGCAGTAAATCGGGACTGCCCATATTTATGCTGAGATACACCAGGGCCGGCACCACCATTCCCCCGATCGCAGCGACGATAGGCAAGGCGGCCTTGTCCAGACTGGAAAGTTCTCCCTGAAGAACTTCGCGTTTGATTTCCAGACCGATCAGGAAAAAAAAGATCGCCATCAAACCGTCATTAATCCAGAGGATCAGAGGTTTCGCGATTTCCAGACCGCCAACCTGAACCACCACGGGCGTCTGCAAAAATCCTTTGTAAAAATCCAACAGAAAGGAGTTGCTGGCGAACAACGCCGCAAGTGCGGAAAGTATCAACAATATACCTGCCGAGGATTCGAGCCTCAAAAAAGTCTGCATGCGCGAAATTACGAAAGTCATATCATGTCACTTTGGATGAATTGCCTGCCCAGGAATGGAACGCAGAAAAGCGGAGATTTGCGACGAGATCGACCCGTAACAAATCCATCGCTTCAACTGTAATTGTAACGTCTCCCAATTAGGGAATTAGCTCCAATCCTAAAAATCTGATCGACGGTGGCGCCAGAATTTCAACTGCCTGGAAATTTCTGAATGGCGGTCTTCTTCGAGCGCACGCTCTTTACAAATCTCCGACGCACTGCGCTTGCGAGACGGTCGCTTTTCATTGCCTATCGTGTGCTCAGAGATTTCTGAAAACAGGTCTTCCAGCCAATTCATTTAGGATCTCTCCCCGTTTAATTTTCAAGGAAGAGATCGACCATGGCGGGCATTACTTCAAATTCATTATTTCCATGTTTTCGATAGTTTTTTTCTATTCACTGTCAAACTTAGCCTGGTTCCGTCCGTTCGCGAAAATTCTACCGCTTTCGCCTTGGGGAGACCTTGTGGAGAATGGTACCCGCTGTCTCCCGGAGTTCCGCAGCCAACAAACGTAATCGACTGGCTAGGGGCGAGGTTGTGCGCCAAATGAGCGATATCTGGCGGCTCGCGCGTGGATCATTGATCCTTCGTACGATGAGGTCGGGGTCTCGACGCGCCTCAGTCAGCGCATAAAGGCTGGGAAAAACTGCGATGCCGACACCCATCTCAGCCATTTGCCGAATTGCATCCAGGCTGGTCCCCTCGTACTCGGAATTCACGTGAGCCCCCGACGCCTCAGCCAAGGACTGGATAATAAGATTGAGGCGATGGCCATAACCCAGCGTCAGAAGCGTGCGCCCCTTCAGTTCGGACAACGTGATATCACCCATTTTTTGCGCCAGCGGATCATCGGGCGCAGCACATATCCAAAGATCTTCCTGAAACAAAAATTCATGATCCACGTCCGTATGATCTTCAGTCGTCGAGATAACTGTGTCGAAAAGGCCATCATGGAGATGACGCTCAAGATCGATCGTACGTTCTTCGCGCACAATCAGACGCAACTCCGGATGTTCCAAGTGAAGGTGACGCGTCACTGACGGCAAAAGATAAGCGCCGATCGTTGGCAGAACACCCAGGCGGATACGGCCAGTCAGGTCTTGTGCATCGGCTCGCACAACCGATTTGAGGTCTTCTGCATCCCTCAGAATCAGACGCGCGCGGCGGACAACTTCTTCACCTATCGGGGTCAAAAATGCCTGTTGACGTCCGCGCTCGATGAGAACAGCACCCAGCTGCGCCTCCATCTCTGCAATTTGCGCCGACATGCTTGGTTGACTGACATTTGTAGCCTTTGCAGCTTCACCAAACTTGCCTGTGTCAGCAATCGCTACCAGGTATTGCATCTGTCTGAGCGTAGGGCGCATAATATAGTCTTTTTCTATTGATTTGAACTAATACTAATATTGGAACTATTCCTTTTCGAAGACTATTTCAAGGGCGAGCCAAACAGATGGCTTGCATAAAGGAGACCGAAATGACAACCAAAGCCCCTCCCTCCCGACCCACCGGGCAAGGTGGCTGCACAGAGAATATTCTCATGGCCTCAGGTTCAGCCAAACGTGAGGATTGCGCGATGCAAATTGACCGTCGTCTTTGGCGTGCCAGACGCAAGCGCCGGTACTCTCAACCGCTCGGTGCATAGGGAGGTTCTCGTGCTATCTGCCGCAGACTTTGTGATGTTGTTTCCGGCTATCCCTAAATTGGATCCACGGAACACGACCGAGCGCCCCCAGAACCGGCCTAGAGCTGCAAAACTGCTCACTCCTGTAGAGCCAATCAGTCTCCCGCACCGCTAAGCGCAGGAGGCGCCAACTCCCCCGGCAAGCAACCAATGCTTGCCGGGATTTTTCTGTTTGGAGGCTGATGAAAGAGAGATTGATACAGAGCTGACGAAAGGAATTCTCCGTTTGGTCATCCACGCTAGATCCGGCTTCCCGATCCCCTAAAGCCACGCTAGCGCACCCACATTACCTGTCGGAGATTAGGTGCTTGCGATGCAAGCCAATCGCGGCAACGACAGAAAACAATCGATTGTATTCAGTGTTAGCGACATATTAGAGAGGTATTGGTGTAAGACTTGGACCACTGTTCCTTAGCTCACCGAGTTGAGTTGAGTTGAGTTGAGTCCCAATCTTGGTTGATTCTGCGGCTTTGCTCCAGGAACAAGTAAGCAGGCAAGTCGAATGACCTGCCTGCTAGTTGAAGGATAAATGACGAGCTAGTCGATTGGCGACAGGAGTTCGGGCGCAGTAACAAGCGTGCGTACGCCGTGAGACTTCGTTTCGTTGAATACATTGCCCTTGGACGCCCACTCATAAAGCGAGTTGATGTCGACGCGGGCGCACGTCGGACGAACACTCCACGTCACCTGCAGTGGCGAGCATGTTGACTGGTCATAGCTTGGTCCCGTGGTTGACCCGCGAAAGACAACTGGAGTCCCGGTACCTGCAGGCAAAGCCTTTGGCTGATGAACGCCATTAATGACAGTGTTCTCATATACGTAGTCATTGAAATTGATCGCTGCGGCGTCGTTCACGACGAGAAACGCCTGCGCCTCAACACGCAACGTCGGATTTTGACACGTATCACTCAGACATGAGCCAAGCCCTTCGCCGGGAGAAACGTCACAAGACGAATAGACCCAGTGAACTTCGATCGTATCGCCTGGCTTCACGCCTTTGAATGCGCCTTCACCGGCTGCGGGATCCACCAATTCGGCCTCTGTAAGTTCTGCTGTTTCATTGCACTGGTAGCCACCGGCGGGTCCGTCACCGGCATAGACGCTAAAGCCTGGCGCTTTATGTTCAGCGTTGGTGTGAGAATGTATATTGCAGAGGTTCAACGTTTCCGGCTCTGGGGCCAAGGAAAATTTGATCGGGTTGAGTCCGTACACGTTGGCAATATCCCTTGGCGTCTGTGGGCCTGACGCAAGGCACAGGTCAGAAACGGGTGGCGCTTCACTGGACGCGACAGACGGCTCTTCAGACACGACCAATACGTCGGCCTCAGATGTCACGGCGGGCGGTTGCGCTGGCGTCGTACAGCCTGCAACCGCAAACGCAATAAAACTCGCGGCCCCACCCAGACAGATTAAGCGAGATGTCGAAACTTGCATTGGAAATTCCCCTCGAGAACGGGCGAGCCGTTCGTTGCTGATGCCTAGGGAATTGGATGTCGGGCGCGTTTCTTCAAATCGTTTGATTTAATCGCCCCGATACAATTTTGCTATACCAGCATAAGAGCAGGCCGCTCGAAAGACAGTCCGCCCTCAGCACATGACGCACGCCCCAACCGACTAGAAGCGATCTGACCTCAGGACTTCAACGCGAGATGTGTTCAAGATACCGATGTGCTGATCGAGTAACTCATGCAGTTCCAACAGGACATTCCGGATTGGCACCTCATCACTGATGCAAACGATCACGACCATATCCTGACTTGCAGACAAATCTCTGTCGCGTTGCCATCGACTTCCTCGCCCATATCCGGAAAGAGCCGGCAGCACAGTATAGCCGGATACACCTGCTGTTTCGAGAATCCGACATGCGCGTTTCGACGCCATGCGCTCTATGATCAATTCCAGTCTGATTTTTTCGTACATCATGTCATCGTCAGCCTTGAACCAGATTTGCAAAATAGAGGTAAAGCGGGATTCCGACCGCCAGGTTGAACGGGAAGGTCACACCTAGAGACAGCGTAAGATATATCGACGGCTTGGCCTTGGGCATTGCAAGCCGCATCGCTGCCGGCACAGCAATGTAGGAAGCAGACGCTGCCAATACCATTAACAACGCCATATCACCGGTAGGCAAGCCGAGACACCAAGCGAGCACCCCACCTATCGTCGCAGACACCAGCGGCATATAGAGCCCAAAAGCGAGGGCACTAAAGTCAAGCTGGTGCCATCCCTGACGTAATCCTCTCCCTGCTGAAAGGCCCATGTCCAGAAGGAAGAGGCAGAGAACGCCCTGAAACGGATCAACGAAGAAGGGCGAGATCCGCTCCATCCCGGCTTCGCCGCTGATCCATCCTATTACCAATGCTCCCACCAGGACGACGACCGAAGCGTTGAGCAGGACCTCCCGATAGAGTTCGCCCGATTCAGATCCTGCGACCGATTGGGATTTTTTTTGTCCCCTTTGTCCAAGCAGCAGAGCCGTCACAATGGCAGGCGCCTCCATCAGCGCTGCGACGGCCACCATGTAGCCGGAGCTTTCAAGGCCCGACGCCTGGATGACTTGTGTTGCAGCTACAAACGTGACGATGGAAATCGACCCATAATGTGCTGCGGTAGCTGCAGCGTCGATACGGTCGAGCTTGCTGGTCCAGCGCAAGAACGCAAAGGCGATCACAGGCAAACAGAATGAAAGAACAATGCCACCGGCGAAAACTGCCCAAACTTGAATCGAAATATCACTACGTGACATCTCGACCCCGCCCTTCAGGCCAATCGCCATCATCAAATAAATCGCCAACCCCTTCGCAAAAGCTTCCGGGATTGTCATTTGTGATCTCAGCAATGCTGCCGAAAGACCAAGGACAAAAAATAAAACGACTGGCGACAGAAGAGTGGAAAGTATCAAGTCCATTCGGCGCGTAAGCTCCTGTTATATTCCGCCCAAAGAGCGCCTTTGCCTTGTAGCATCCAAAGCGAGTTCTAATTCTGACTGTTGTTGGATGTAGCAGGACTGAGGCCCTGCGTATATTTTTGGCTGCATCCTATCGACACTCACTCCGTAAAAGGTCGAAATGCTGCTAGAGAAATGTCGTTGGATTGAGTGCCAATTGGCTAAACATCAAGTTGCGGCAACTAAACTTTAAAGAACATGCGACACTTCTCTTTCATTCCGACGCGCCTGAAGCTGCATTCTGCCAGACGATGATTACTCGCGTTTTCAAATGGGTTTTCCATTGCCGATAGTTTCAACGACTTCCAGATTACCTGTCACTCAATTTGACACCGTCTCAGGCAATATTGATCCCCCACATTGGAGTCCAAAAAAACGCCCTCTCCGCCTCAGTGATTCCCCCTCATCAATTCCGCAACGGCCAAAGATCGTCTGCCGACCCCGCATAGAAATTCAACCGATCACGAACGCAGCACCGCGCAAAAACCTGATCTTGCCGGATCAATTAGCATGCGCTTGTGAGGGATTCCGTCATCCGCTGGAATTCCCTGCCGATCTTTTCATCGAGCGTACATAACGCGAAATTACGATAATAGAATTCGAATTAATGTCTCAACCTCATAGCTTTTGTTTATATCGCGATGCCACGCTGATGGAGCAGATCCTCGACTTTGTGAAGTGAGTGTGGGAACCGGACTACATCAGCACGTCCACCCGGGTGATCTCCGGCGAGGTTTTGAAGTAGCGAAATGGGTTGTTGGTCATTCCTTAAGGTTAAACACGAGATTCGGTCACCTCAAGCCCGGTTCTCCTGACAACACCCCCCTGACAATGCCCCGTCCGGCCGTCTCAAGGTCGATTCCGCTGACTGTTCGTCGTCAGGTATTTTGAGACAGAAGGCTGCCTGACTTAGTGAGGGTTTGGCTCATCTGGTTTCAGTTTAAGCAGCAGACTGTGCGTGCTGCAAGCGCCGTAGTTTCATCGTCTTCCTTTTGATTTTCTCCCTTTCAAGCAGGATGGTTTGGCCCCGCCCGGTGTAGACGTCTGCGGGCGTGAGATTTTTCAGGCTCTCATGATAGCGCTGATGATTGTAGTAGCCGATGAACGCATCGATCTGCGCTTCGAGGTCACCGGGCAGGAAGTAGTTTTCCAGCAGGATGCGGTTCTTCAGCGTCTGATGCCAGCGTTCGATCTTGCCCTGGGTTTGTGGATGGTAAGGCGCGCCGCGTGTATGCTTCATACCCTTGTCGGCAAGATACTCAGCCAGGTCACCGGAGATGTAAGAGGGTCCGTTGTCTGACAGAAGACAGGGTTTGTGAACAACATGGACTTGATCCAACCCGGAGGCTTCAAGCGCCAGATCGAGCGTGTCCTGAACATCACTTGTGGCCATGCCTGTGCAGAGCTTCCAGGCGATGATGTATCGGGAGAAGTCGTCGAGCACGGTGGAGAGATAAAACCACCCCCAGCCGATCACCTTCAGATAGGTGAAGTCAGTCTGCCAGAGCTGATTGGGCGCCGTCGTCTTGTCCTTGAACTCACTCGCCGCCTTCATCACGATAAAGGCCGGGCTGGTGATCAGGTCGTGGGCTTTCAGAAGCCTGTAAACACTGGCCTCCGAGACGAAGTAACGCTTCTCGTCAGTAAACTTCGTGGCGACTTCTCTGGGCGACAGGTCGGGCTCATCCAGCGCCAGCTCGAGCACCTGCTCGCGCACGTCTTCAGGGATGCGGTTCCACACGCGGGTCGAACCGCCCCGAAGATCTTCAAGCGCCGCCTCACCAAATCGTCGATACACATCATACCAGCGATAGAAGGTTGGCCGTGATACGCCAATCTGTTCCAGCGTGCGTTTGATCGGCTGATGTGAGCCTTCAACGATCCGGATGATTTCGAGCTTCTCGGATGCAGGGTATCTCATTCTTCGTTCCCCCCATCCCCGATCACGCTTTTTTTAAGCACGCGGTTTTCAAGGGTGAGATCAGCGACCACCTCTTTCAAATCCCGCATCTCGCGCTTCAGCCCCGTCACTTCGCCAGATGTCGCCTGACGTTCTGTGTCGCCCGACAGCCGTTTCTTTCCAGCCTCCATGAAGTCCTTCGACCAAGTGTAATACAAGCCCTGAGCGATCCCCTCGCGCCGACAAAGCTCCGCAATGGAATACTCTCCGCGCAGTCCTTCGAGAACAATCCGGATCTTCTCTTCGGCTGAAAACTTCCGCCGCGTCTGTCGCTTGATCTCTTTGACGTGTCGTTCTGCCGATCCTTCGACCTTTGATTTCTGCCTCATCGTCTTTCCTTCCAAGGAAATGATGAGCCACAAACCCTCACTTAGCAATTTAGCCGATCTGTCTCATGGTCGCTGACGGGGAACACCGAAACGGATTCGGGTCGCCACAATCTCATGCATGCGCTGGCGCAGCTCGGTCAGCGGATCCGTCCGGAGCGGCTTCCTTTGTGTCGAGCGATGCTGGCGCGTCAGACTGCAGGCCTTTCGCTGGCTGTAGCCGTGCGTCTGCGTCACGTAATCAACAACCTGTTTCATGAGCGATGGCCGGGGAACTTTTTTGACAGCACATCCTGAAGGACCGCCTTGTCGAGACTCAACTCGGCAACGAGCTTCTTCAATCGGGCGTTCTCATCCAGAACCTGCTTCAGCTCCCGGACCTGGTCGGACTCCAGGCCAGCGTACTTTTTCCTCCAGCGATAATAGGTCATCTCTGAAATGCCGAGTTGCCGGATCAGGTCCGCAACCGGCATCCCCATATCGACCTGCTTCAACGCGGCTACGATCTGCTCGGTTGAATAGCGCTTCTTCTTCACGGGCTTCCTCCTTCAGGAAATCCGCCAGAAAACTAACACACTTTCCGGACCACTTTCACCAGATCACGTCAAGGCACTCGCATGCCTCAACCCAAGGTGATGGCTTCTTCCAGCTATCTCAAATGCATGAAACTTCGATGTCACCATGCTCGCTGGAAATGATACCTTGAGCACTTTGAAAGACTTCAGGGGTCATGAGTGCCTGAAGCTCACACGCATTAAAGCCTTCCGGAGAAAACAGGGACACGTTCCGACGGGCCTCGCGGGCGACCGCCTCATCCCCCACTTTTTCGGCAGACAGTACACGGACGAGTTCGTTCCAGGCAAACAGACCGGTTTTCTCGACCCTTGCCGCGTGCTCGAAAGCCCCTTCAAAGTCGCCATCACGGAGATAGGTGAATCCCTTGTTCTCAGCCGAGCCGCTTTGCTGGTTCTCGGTCTGACCGAGCGCGACCCTCAAAGCGATCGCCTTGTCCAGGCAGGCACGCGTAAGCGTCATCAGTTGCGAACCCTGATCGACAACCCCTGCCCCACATACCCGCTCGGCAAGCGCCCGCGCAGAATCGACGCCGGTGTCGGCTGGCAGGTCTGCCGTGGTGATCAACACAGTCCCCAATCCATGAAAGGCATTCATCTGTATTGTCTGCTCTGCGGGGTCCGGCGTGTCGTCTGAATCCAGATCAACCCGATTGAGAGCCAACGAATAGTCGCTGAGCGCTTCGCGTGTTCTGCCCAACTTCCGGTTACACTGGGCGCGCCAATAAAGCGGCTGCAGGCCAAGCTCGTCATCGCTGCCAATCTGTCCGACCACTGCGTCCACCGCCTGGCAACTCGCCGCTGCGTAGCTTGATCGCGGCGACGACGCGTCGATAAAGCTGATCCAGGCCAGCCCGGTCTGCGCAAGCGGTCGCAGTGCCGGATCGGTCAATGCCGCGTTGAAAGAATCCTGCGCCGCCTTGAGCGTCTCTGGCAGCCCGGCGTCGCCCTTCCTGATCTGCGCGCCGCTGCGTTCCCATGTAAGCAGATTGGCAGCGCCCTTGAGCAGTGCACCTTCGGCGGTGCTGCTCGGTTTGACAGACTGTATCTCGATCAGGCGTTCATCTGCGAGGGAGTGGCGCCCTCGCTCCAGATAGGCAACGATCACGGGCAGCACATTATCGCGCGCCTGTCCGCTCGCAGACCCGGCATACATCTGGCGCATTTCGTCATAGGCACGACGGATGGCGGCTTCCTGCGCCGCCACGCGGTTGTTCTGTTGATCGATATCACGCCGCATGGTGAAAGCGTGCCGTTCAAGCCGATCAGAATCCGCCGTCAGGCGCTCAGATTTCACAGAGAGATCGTTGGCAACAACATAGTAGTAGACGCCCAGACCCGCTGACATCATGACGACGACAACCAGCGTCGTAATGCCGGCGATGAGTATTTGCCTGAGCCCGCGTTGTTCGCGCGAAACAAGGTCGATCAATTGCCGATCAGCAGAATCCGACATTGTGACTGTCCTATGCTACGATTGAGCCAACCATGTCTAACAGCAGGCTACGTTTCTTCTTGCTCGCACATTGGAGTTCGCGGACGAAACCCTCGAACAGCTTGTATCGCTTTGCCTGTGCAGCGTAGAGCGACCGATCAATCGAGTTGATACAGTTATGAGCCGCGCACCAGCTGGCGAAAAATCCAATCATCGCAGCCGACAGTGGCGCCAGAACCTGAAGGATCATGGGGGATGCCCGTTCGCCACCCCCTTGCGCCCCTTCGATAAAAGAGAATCCGATAACGCCCATCGCACTCAGCAGAAGCACGAAACTGAAAACGAACATTCCAAAGCATAGCGAACGGATATTGCAGTGCCCTTTGCGCTCCTGCTGAAGGATCGCCGCAAGGACCTCTATATCGCCTTCTTCGGCTTCATGTTCGTTCGACGCTGGTATCATCCTCGTTTACCCAATCAAAGACGCCTCATCTTGTAGCCGGTCAAAACCTAGTACCGGTTCTTCAGCATGACGACCGTGAGCACCTGCTTCGCCTTGTCAGCGTCGAGACGCAGCAATGACGTGATTTTGTTCAGGAAATCGGCTTCGGATTGACGCAATTCACCGTCAGCCAACACGATGTCGACGCAGTGCGCGAAAACCGACAGCCGCATGTCGCTCGGAAGCGAGTTGCAGGCTTCCTTGAGACCGTCGGGGCGAGACTGAAGTCGTTCATTTACGGTCGCATTTACCTTGGCGAGTTCGGACTGATCGAGGCGCTTCATCGTGCGCGACCGCATAACCAGTGCTGCGATTTCCTGACGTTCTTCCGGAGCGAGTTCACCATCGGAGAAAGCCGCCGACAGTATGAGCGCCATATAGGCTTCCGGAATGTTCCAGTCGGTGCTCGTCTGGAAATCGCGCGCAAGCTCGTCGAGATCGAGCGGCGTCTCCTTGTCAGTCGTTGTCGGCGAGAAGATGATTTGTACGTCGCTCATGTCGATCTGTCCTGATTGTTGGTCTTCAGCCATAGCTAGAATGCTCCCTGCTGATTATTCTGTCTATTCTATTGCGGCGTACCGGAAATGGTGCCCTCGACCGGCTTTGGCTTTACAGGGCGAGGACCAATGACTTTCACCTTGTGCGCCCGGAGGGCGTCAACGTGCTTTTGAAGTATTTCGATGGCTGCATCATCCCAGGTATCCGGGATTGTCTTCAAGTTGGCCGGGATCGGCGCGCCGCCCTTGCGCTGGTCAGCCAAGAGTTCTTCGATCTCAGTGATCAGGGTAGCGCTCTCACCCACCAGCCGACCGACGTTTTCATCGAACATCTTCTGACTGTCGCCAATGGTTTCCACCTCGACACGCAGCGCGTCCCGGTCAGCGGTGATCGCGGCTATTTGCGCGTTGAGATCAGCAGCCACTGCGTCGTTACCTTCAGCCTCCATCTTATCAAGCTGGGTCTGTAACTGCTGCACCTGGTCTGTACTCTGCCAGACCAGGTAACCGAGCCCTGCGCAGGGCACGAGCATGAACAGGAATATCAAAATGGGCACGACGGATCCGCTGCGATTTTTAGAAAACTGCGCGTCGATAACCGGCGGCTGCGGCGGCGGAAAAAGCGTCCTTTCCTCAAATATGGTTGGCATATTGCCTCGCGGCAGCCCGTCAGACTTAACGATGTCCATTTTCGTTCACTCCTGAATTCTTTCGCACTAACGCGTGCATGACCCAACCTGGAAAAAATCGAACTGGCGCGCCGCAGCACTGACATCCGACGGAGAAAGCGCGAGATTCACTGATGCCCCATTACAGGCAATGGCTTTCGCCCGTCCGAACTCCAGCAGGGTCGCAATCGACATCGCCTGAGGCGCTTTTGGCCAATCGCTTTCAAAAACCTGCACTGTGTTGGTTCCTGCGACTTGCGAGACCAGACCCTTGCCCTGGATGAACGCGCCCTGGGCTTCGTCGCGCAGCGCGTTGCGTCGCGACGCAGGCGCTGTTTGGGCAATCCGAAGAAAATACATCCCGAGCAGGTACTGACCGTCCGCACCGCCGACGCCGGAACACCAACTCGCATTGCCCGGATCAGCTGGCGTCGGCTTGAATGTCACGATGTAGGACAGGCAGGCCGCTTTCTTGTAGCGGGCCTCTACGCCGTTTAGTGAAAAAGCATCCCGGGCATATTTGACACCTGCCGCGCTGGTCTGAGCCCGCAAATCTGTGCTGCTTTTGAGCGCCTCTGCCCGCCCAAGCTCGTAGAACGCTTCAGCCCGGTCTTTCTCGCGGCCAACTGCCGGAGGACCGTTCGCGCCTCCGGTCGCTCCCACCACGTTCAGGAAAGCTGCGTTGGCGGCAGTCCAGTTTGTTGGAGGTAAAAGGTGCAACCGACCTACCTTCAACGAAGCCTCTATCAGCGAAGGCTGGGCAGTCAGGGCTGCGTTGAGAACGCTGAGGGAAATATCCTTCCGCAAACCGCCGGACATCGATCGTGTGTCGTACATTGCCATAACGGCCTCGGCGACGTTTCGCCTGTCGTCCATGGTGGAAAGCGCGCTCACCTTCTGCTGGAAAAGCGGCCCGACCGGGGATTGCCAGTCAGCTGCTATCCAATCCGGATAGTCCAATTCCATCGCAACATATTGCCGGTACGCCTCACTTGCGCGATCAGGCTGTGTCGCCCTCAGTGCATTTGCCAGCAACAACTGCGCTTCTGCATTGCCACCTTCGACGTTGGAAGCTTTTGCGTAAGCATCCACTGAGGCCTGTTCATACAGCAATACGTTTCCGTCGCTCGGGTTTACCTTGGCGAGTTCAGCAGCCGCCACTGAGAGCGACTCGCCGAGTCCGAGGTAAACGAGCGCCTGATTGGTTCCGGCGAGCCCATTCGCCGCGTCAAAGGCATTTCGAGCCGACAGGCAATCACTCACTCGCTGAGCCGGGCTCGTCGTCACATCACGGCAAAGCTGCAAATAGGACTGGCCCAATCCCTCGTGCGCACGTCCGCTTGAAGGCCTGGCGACAAGTGCGACAGAATAATACTTGATGGCCTGAACAAGCGACATGCCGCCACGCGCACGGTTCTCGTCTGCAGCCTCTAGCGCCAAAGCTTCCAAGGCCGTTGAGGCATCGGTTTTCCGTTCGGAACGGCGGCTGCCGAGGACCATTTTGAAATTCTCGATAGCCAAATCGGTATCGGTCAACTGGCCACGGGCCTGATGAAGCACGCCCCGGCGAAAATAGAATTCGTTGTAGCGCCAGTCGCCCTGTGCCGAGCCACGGGGGGCGAAAGGCGCTGCGATGTCTTCATTGTCCAGACGCATCAGCGCCTTGCTACGACAGTCCTGCTGACTTGAACAAACGGTGGTCGCGGCGAACGGCGCCGCATTGGCGAGCCCTTCCAGGGCGTTGGCATAGGCAAGTGACCGATCAAAACGAAATCCCGCAAGAGGGGCCTTTTGCCACTTTCTCCATTCTTTTTTGCTGAACCCAAGTGTTCCGCGATCCGAACTCAAAAGCGCTGCGTCGGTCAACCGATTGAAGGACCTATCCAGCAGCTCAGCTGCTTTGACGAACTGGCCAGAGGCATTGGGCATGGCAGCAGCGTCGCTCAAATAGGCGCGCGCGGCGTTGTATGAAGCGATACCGGCCTCATAGCCCTTCAAACTCGGGCTGGCAGCGACTGTTTCGCATTGCTGGCTGATCTTGTTATCCGGCGCTCCCACATTGAGACACCCCGCCGTCGACGGAGCCGCATGTGCGGTCGCAGCAAGTGCGAACAATAGTCCGAACACCGCTAGTCCATTATTTGGTCGTCCCACGTCTCGTTTGCATTCGGTCACCGGAAATCCCCCTCTGGCTACCTTGCATTAACTATAATGGCCGAGTGCACACCAAGGTCAACGCAAAACTCCGAATGCATGCGAAACCAGTCTGATAGTGCTGTCAGTTCAACGCGGGCCAGCCTGTGATGCCCACTAACGAGCATGGGCGAAGCGACGGGACAGTCACCTCAAGTTCGACTCCGCAGAAAACCCCCATTTCTGAAGACTTCAAATTCATCCAGATCGCGCGTTTCGGGTGCCTGGGCTGTAACCTGGTTCCCGGAAACGCTATTCGCCCCCACGCGTCGGAATATCCTTGAAGGGAACATCCTTGTCGACGCGGATGTCTCCCGGCAGTCCCAGCACGCGTTCGCCGATGATATTTCGAAGAATTTCATCCGAACCGCCCTCGATACGCGTTGCGGGGGACCGCATCAGCATGGCCTGGAAACGCCCGCCTTGCGGGCTGTCTTCGTTCCAGAGAACGCCCGCCTCTCCCTGGATATCAAGCGCAAACATAGCCAGTTCCTGCATGGTCGCACCAGCGACGAGTTTGCCGATTGAATTTTCAGGGCCAGGTGTATCGCCCTTGGACAATGCTGTAATTGCTCGCATGCCGGTATACTTCAGGCCACTCTGCTTCACGGAAAACTGTGCAAGACGAGACCGGACGGCTGCATCCTCTATGGCCGGCCTGCCTTCGATTTCAGCTTCCATGCAGAACCTGAACAGCTCCGGAAAGCCGGTGGACATGCCTGAGCCAATGGAAAGCCGCTCGTTCATCAGCGTCGTCAGCGATACTTTCCAGCCCTGCCCCACATCGCCAAGTCTTTGGCTGTCCGGAATGCGGACATCGGTGAAGTAGACTTCGTTGAAGCCAGACGCACCATTCGCCTGTTTGATGGGGCGCACTTCGACACCGGGCGTATCCATTGACAGGAAGAACATCGTCAGTCCCTTGTGCTTGGGCACATCGGGATCGGTTCGCGTTATCAGCAGCCCCCAATCGGAGATCTGGGCGCCACTCGTCCATATCTTCTGGCCATTGACGATCCAGTCGCCTGAACCGTCATCCGCCTTGACCGCACGTGTGCGCAGTCCGGCAAGGTCCGATCCGCTGGCCGGCTCAGAAAAGAGCTGGCACCAGATTTCTTCGCCACTCGCAAGCGGCGGAAGCAATTTGCGGCTTTGTTCCTTATCGGCCCAGGCCATGACTGTTGGGCCGCACATGCCATGGCCGATCGTGAAGGCACCGGACAGCACACCATACGGTCCTTCCTCTTGGCCCCATATAACACGCTCGATGGGTGTCCTTGCCCCACCACCATATTCCTTGGGCCAGTGAAGGCATGCCCATCCCGCGTCAGCTTTCTTCTTCTGCCAAGCCTTGCCAGCGGCGACAGGGTCTTCACTCGTCAGCCCGCTCGATCCGAAACTGGCACGTTTCAGCTCTGCTTCGAGGTGCTTGGGTGCATTGGCGTCTATCCACGCACGGGCTTCGGCGCGGAAAGCAGCTTCTTCTGGCGTATCCTGGAAATCCATTGTGCTATTCCTTTTTCCTCAGGCTTTGGATTGTGCGTTGCCAGCGCTCATGCGTTCAATCAGCAGGCTTTCCCATGTGGACAACGCTCCCAGAGCCAGAGCGAGCGCATTCGATCTGCGGTAATAGAGGTGACAGTCAAAGGCCCACGTAAACCCCATACCTCCGTGGACCTGGATGTTGTTCTTGGCGCATTGTTGAAATGCGGTTGTGGCCGAAACGCGTGCAGTGGCAGCAGCGACCGGGCGTTCTGCGGCGCCTGAAACCAGCGCCCACGCACCATAATAGCAATTGGACCTCGCCAAGGTGGCCGACACATACATATCAGCCAGCATATGCTTGATCGCCTGAAACGAGCCGATCTGGCGCCCGAACGCGATGCGCTCCAGCGCATAGTCCCGTGCCATTTCCAAGGAGCGGTCTGCACCGCCGAGTTGCTCAAAAGCCAGCAATATCGCGGCGCGGTCCATCACGACGCTCGCAATGTGCCACCCGTCTTCCTTGGTCCCGAGCAATTCAGCCGGACTTCCATCAAAGGTAATGCGCGCCTGATCGCGGGTTGGGTCAATGGATTCGAGCACCTCCCTGCCAACCCCGTCGCCATCCAGTTTGACGATGTACAGTGATATGCCGTCCGATTCATCGCGCGCGGCGACGATGGCAAAATCAGCGACTGAGCCATCGGCAACCGGTGCCTTGACGCCTGTGATCCTGCCACCTTCAACGCGTGCTGCAATATTGTCAGGCGTCATGCGCCCCTGCCCTTCATTGAAGGCGAACGTTCCGATCGCCTCTCCCGATGACAACTTCGGAAGCCAGAATGACTTTTGCGTTTCGGAACCCGCCATGCGCAAAAACTCGGCTGCGAGATAGATGGACGATGAGACAGGCACCGGCGCGATAACACGCCCAAGTTCCTCTGCAATCACACACAATTCAAGGTCGCCCAGCCCGACGCCGCCATATTCCTCAGGGATCGCCGCACCCAAAACACCGAGTTCGGCCAGACCGAGGTAAAGATCCCGGTCAAATGCAGTCGGGCTCTCCAGGATTTTGCGGACAGCCGCTGGCGAGCATTTCTCGCCCAGAAAACGCCGAACCTGATCGCGTAGTTGTTTCTGCTCATCTGAGAAATCGAGATTCACGAAATGCCTCCAGGCCACAAGTTATGTGCTGCTGAACCGAACGCCCGGAACAGGTTAACGTAGGCCGAAACAGTCGAAGGCGGCCACACATTGGTCAACCCCTCCCCTTGAGGCAGACAGTCAGATCTAGGTACTGACCGGCGGGGCAACAGCGCTCGCGCAAGCCTGCCTCATCCGATCGCGGCCTCAGACGCGCCCAACCCGGTGAAGGGTGGGCAGACTGATTTTCTCAGACACGCCAAGTTTCCGCGTGAGTTTCCGACCTGCCTGCGGCATGAGTTCTCGAAAGTGACCAACCAAGATATGGAAGAAGGCGTCGGGACCATGCAGCAGAATTACGAGACAATTAGCATCGAAAAGCGCGAAAAAGTCGATTGGCTCATGCTCAACAGGCCGGAATCACTGAATGCGATCAACCTGAAGATGGTTGAGGAACTCAATGATTATTTCGGCGCGCTGTATAATGATGGAAACGTACGGATTGTTGTAATGAGGGGCGCTGGACGCGCCTTCAGCGCCGGTCTGGATATCAAGTCTCGCAACGATTCCGCGGAGAAGGCCGTTCCTTTCGGTGGGGGCTTTGGCTTTCAGGGATATCTGGCGGACGTATACATCAAGATGCGGCGTTGCCCCCAGCCCATCATTTCACTCATCCACGGGGCCGCCTGTGGCGGCGGTTTTGCCTTTGCCCTTGCGTCCGATATCCGGATAGCCGGTGAAAGCGCGCGCATGAATGCCGCTTTCATAAAGCTCGGCCTGTCAGCCTGTGACATGGGTGTGAGCTATTTCCTGCCGCGTCTTGTGGGCGCATCTGTCGCTTCGGAGTTGATGCTGACCGGGCGCTTTATCCATGCCCCGCGTGCACTGGCTACTGGACTCATATCCGAAGTTGTACCCGATCAGAATCTTGAAAGTGCCGCACAGTCATATGTTGACGAGATGCTCGATACATCACCAATGGGACTTCGCATGACCAAGGAAGGTCTGGCGATGGCAATCGACGCACCCAGCCTCGAAGCCGCCATGGCGATTGAAAATCGCAATCAACTGATGACGAGCAAAAGCCCTAATGTTGCGGAGGGAATGGCCGCATTCCTGGAGAAAAGAAAGCCAGTTTATTCCGACGATTGAGCCCTCATGCTCCTACCAGATCCATGTCTCAAACTAGGTCCAAAATGAACGCGTTGACGAAGTACCCTCACCTGTTTGCCCCACTGGATCTCGGATTCACGCGCCGTAAAAAAAACCGCGTTCTGATGGGGTCGATGCATACCGGTCGGGAAGGTGCTGTCATGTGTGGACGGCCCCGGTTCTGCAAGCACAAAGTTTGAGCGAAGGATGATCTGAGGGATGCGGTCATGTGTCCGGCCTGTTTGCGCGGCATGTGACCGCTGGCCCTGATGAAGTCCGCTTCCGGGTTCCTTTCAGACGATCGGGTTGAGATACCCTGACAGCACCGCGGAGTATCCCGGTAACGGCCCTATACTGATCATCATCACTTCCATTTTTCCCTTGCAGTTTGGAGCGACAGCGTCCTGCTGTCGCAATTCGTGTTTCCTATGCCATGACCGGCGCCCGATAAGTTTCACCGCGCGCCATTACCGCCCAGGCGATCCGGGCCGTCTTGTTGGCCATTGCAACTGTCGTCAGGCGTTTCGACTTATGCGTCAGGAGCGACCTGACCCATGCGCCCGTCGCTGACGGATTTGTATACGCTCTTCGGATGACAGATGTAGCCCCGATCACCAGAAGGCGCCTGAGGTAACCATCCCCCATCTTCGAGATACGGCCGAGCTTGTCCTTGCCACCCAATGAGTTTTGCCTCGGTGTGAGGCCCAGGAAGGCCGCGAACTGCCGGCCCGACCGGAACACTGACGTGTCCGGCACGCTGGCCGCAAGCGCTGTCGCCGTGAGGATCCCGACACCGGGGATGGTCTCCAGCCTGCGGCTGACCTCATCTTGCCGATGCCAGGCAAGGAGTTGACGCTCCAGATCATGTATCTGCGTCCCGAGCGCATCGAGTTGCACACCGATCCCCAGAAGCACTGTGCGAGCGACATCAGGAAGGTCTTCATGTGCGCCCTCCCGCAGCTGAGCGATCAGTTCAAGGGCCTTGCTCGGTCCCTGAGGCGCGATGATACCAAACTCGGCTAAATGGCCTCTGACCGCATTGAGCAGCATGGTGCGCTGGCGCATCAGCAGATCCCTGGTCCGATGAAGAACGAGAACACCCTGTCGCTCCGCGCTTTTGACCGGCACGAACCGCATGGTCGGCCGGGTCACCGCTTCGCAGATCGCTTCAGCATCCGCCATATCGTTTTTACCACGTTTGACATAAGGCTTCACATAGGCGGGCGGCATCAGCTTTACTTCGTGTCCAGGTGCAGAGATCTCGCGCGCCCAGTAGTGCGCGGTCGCGCAAGCCTCCATGCCGACAAGGCAAGGCTCCAGCTTCCTTAGCGTGTCGAGTACGGCGCTGCGGCGCAGCTTCTTCCTGATAATGACGGCGCCTGCTTCATCGACGCCGTGAAGCTGGAAAACGGACTTGGCAATATCAATCCCAATCGTGGTAATGGTCATGGTGGACGGCTCCTCTTCTTGTTGGTCCGATGACAGCACCAACATGGCACATTGCGATGCCGGTGGGAGGGGCCGTCCACACCATCAGGCTAATGCGAACCCGTCTCCATTATTCGCGAACGAGCAGGTCCTAGGCGACGAGAAGGTCGCGCCACTCGCGAAGAGCGGCGTCGCGTTTCTGTTTAAATCGAATTCGATAGATATGTACTCGCTCGTGTCGCTAGATCGGGCGCAAGTCCCTGAGAACCGGCCACTATTTCGTTGCTGCACGAATTCAGCCAATCTCTGAAGACTGGCTGGCGGTGGTGTCAGTCTAATGCGAACCAGTCTCCGGAATTCACGAATGAGCAGGCGCTAGGCGACGAGAAGGTCGCGTTGCTTGCGCAGGACGCCCTGCCTGAGTCTCAAATTCCGCCAATGAGGCGGAAGTGTGGATCCGGGCTTCCGCACGCACAGGGCGTATCAGTCAGGGCGCCTGAAAATCCTGTTTTCAAACCACTGACAGGATCGATCCGGTACTGGCGCGACGAAAGGACCAACTCTTCCCCGTCAACGGTCACGTCCCATTCCCGACCGTCGATGTGCAGGCTGCCCTGTGCGCATTCCAGCGCGAGCGCAGGCCCGACAAGGACGACCCGTCTTGCCGTCACACCCGGCATTGCCTTGATCGCGTCATAGGCGTCCGGCCGGGCCCACACCGTCCGCCCCTTGAACACAGTGGCTGCGTCGTGGCCCATCATCTTGAGG
>TARA_R110000764_G_scaffold90881_1_pt1 | contig 114139 bp, 100 predicted proteins | sample TARA_R110000764 | Tara Oceans TARA_R110000764 (sample SAMEA4398111) | marine metagenome | biome: Polar Biome; feature: [SRF] surface water layer (ENVO:00010504); material: water (ENVO:00002006), including particulate matter (ENVO:01000060) such as... | depth 5 m | reverse complement strand
GGCACTCGCAAACTCGCTTCGCTCAGACACCGCGAGCACCTTTTCCCCGGCAGCTCTGCGCTACTCGCCCGCTCAGATGGGACTTTCTGGTCCGTGTACTGGTTTTGTATATGCGTTAAGAAGGGCAAAAACAACGGCAGGCTTTAGCCCGGCTCGCCTAAAGGCGAAAAGCAAAAATCAGCTAAACAAATGAGATGTTGAGGATCGCACCGCAATCTTTTTTGATCCAGCCGGACCTACTGTGCAGTCGTCAGCAACAAGCCATCACGGCAAATAAATACGAAACTCCCCACCCCCCAACTCACTGTCGTTGCTGATCTCGATGTGCCCGAAAACGCCATCACGCTGATGCCGCTCGGCGATGCGCGCACCGAAATACAGACCCAGCCCCGTACTGCCGCTGGTCATGTTGATGCCCAGTACGTAATCGGATTGAGCTTCAATCATGCGTTCGGGGTAACCCTGGCCGTCGTCACTGATGGCTATGACCAACTGTTTCTGCTCGACCCAAGCGCGCAGATGCACGGCGCTTTGCGCGTAGCGGATCGAGTTGTTGATGACGTTGCTGACTACTGAGTCGACCAACTCGGCATCAAAAAAGCCCATCAAGCCTTCTTCGGCGATGTCATAACTACTCTGAATTTGGCGTGAACGCAGAATGTCTTGATGGCGTGCCAGTGCTGCCTGAAAGAAATCCTCGACCTCAATGTGTACGGGTTGCAAAGGCAGCTGATCTACGCCGAGTTTGTACAGGCCGAGCATTTGCACGAGCATGCCATTCAGGCGCATGGACTCGTACTCGATGATGCCCTGTTCGCGGCTGTTGCTTAGCTCCGGTGGTAGCTTGGCGGCCAGCTCGGCGTGGGCCTGCATTAGCATGCCCAGCGAGTTTTTCATGTCGTGCACGGTAGAGGCGATGACTGTGGAAAAGCCCAGCCCCTTGTCGTCTTCTGATTCTTGTCCTGAGCGATTCATAGCGACTCCACGCGCTCGCATAGCTTGCGATAACGCTCGTGACGGTGGTCCGAGCTGGGCATGCTGCGCAGCTGATCGAGACAGGCCAAACATTCTTCGCGCAGCTCGTCAGTTGGCTCGGTTAACAGCAAGCGTAGCAGTGACTGTGCGGTATTCAGAGCAAAGCTGATATTGCGCGGCTGCAGCGCTTGCGCGGCACGAAAGCTGTCGAGTGCTGCGGGATATTGCTGCTGCTGGTATAGCCGAATGCCTTCGCGGTTTTGCGCTTGCGCCTGCTCCCCGGCTTGCAGAATCGCCGGGTTGTCGGTCTGCTCGGCAATACCGGCCATGATCTTGGGATCGTCACCGTACATCTCAGCGCAGGTGCCAAGCAGCGTGTCGGCCTGCTCAGGTTGGCCCAGCTCGCGCAGCTGGCTGGCGACTTCCAGCGCCGCCGCCGCGGTAAAAAAAGTGTCCATCTTGCCTAGTTTGCGGCTGGCGTTGCGCACTAGTTCATCGGCTTCAACTTGCTTGCCGGACTTGACCAGGCTTTTGGCTTGGACCAGATCGGCTCGCGCGGTCAGCCCCGGATCGTTCCGCCAGCCTTTGCTTACGTCTCCCAGGGTCTGTCGGATTTCTAACATCGCTTTGGGAGAGGGGGCGGCGTCGCCAGCTTGGTCCTGCAGGCTGCCAGCCAGATTCAGGTTGGCCTCGGGGTCGCGAAACTGTGAATGGCGCCCCAGATTGACCGCTTGGCGGTAAGCGCGCACCGCGCGGTCCGGGTCATGGTTGGCGCGCGCGAGCTTGCCTAGCTGGGCTTGCCGCTGCGAGTTGTTCGGCGAAATCTTCACTGCCTGTTCGAGAAACACCTGTGCTTTCAGCAATTCTCCTTTGGCTAGTTTGACTTGCGACAGCGCATCAAACAGCGCGGGTAGCATTGGAAACTGGCTGATGCCTTGCTCCAGCAACGTCTCGGCTTGTTCCAGATTGCCAGTGTCCAGCCAGTGGTTGGCCAGCATGTTGAGCGCCCACGGCATCGGACGGTCGGCAAGTAGACCCTGTAGTTGGGCTTCAAGGTCTTCGTGCAGGCCAAGGGTTTTCAGCGCGTCTGCCTTGTAACGCTGACACAGTGGTGCGTAGCGCGGCTGGCTGGCGATGATCTGTTCACAGGCCTGCAGCACGGCGCCGTACTGCTGCTTGGTCAACGGCGCGAGTATCGGTTGCAGAGCCACCTTGCGCTCGACCAGTCTATCCAATCGCTGCTGCAGACTGGCGCGGGTGAAAGGCTTGGTCAGATAGGCGTCAGGCTCGAATTCCAGCGCGGCCATTACCATCGCCTGACTACTCTCAGCGGTGACCATGACGAAGATACACTGGGGGCTGATCAGGCCGGCATGATGCAGCTCTTCGAGTACCTGCTGGCCGTTTTTGCCTTCACCCAGGTTGTAGTCGTGCAAAATGATGTCGTACTGTTGTCCGCGGCACAGGCTGATAGCTTCTTCGCCATTGGCAGCCGTATCGATGTGTTGTGCGGCCATCTGACTAAGCATGCCTTTGACCGAGGCGCGGAAATCGGAGAAATCATCGACGATAAGAAAGCGTCTTTTGTTATAGCTGATCATGTTATTTCCTGGGTTTACGGCATTGCGTGCTACCAATTACCCTTAGTCTAGACCCTACCGGCTGGTGTCTGCCGAGCTCTTTTGAGATCATTGTGCCATTGTTTGACCTGGTTGGCGTAAACGCTAAGCGCTCCGTCGGCAAAAGCATAAGCGGGTGGCGAATTCTGATATAAATAGTGCCTGGGCTCGGGTCTCTGCGTAGCGCGCAACAATGGTGGGGCGCAGTGCAGCACGTAGAAGCTTGACCAAACTGTCACCGACCGTAGAATGCCCCCCTCTGCGGCGTAATGAAAACAATAACGCATGATGAACCTGTTGCTGGAAGATTGGCTGGCCTGGAGCGCCGACGAAATGGACTTTGTGCTCGACAGGGATCATGACCTTATTCGTCGTCAGGGACCTGAGCCGCCCGTGCCGGCGATGTTGCGTCGACGACTAGATGCTACCGGGCGCGCGGTCAGCGACGTACTGACGCTGCTCGATCCCGAGCAGACTTTCCCGATTGTGCATGCTTCCCGCCACGGTGACGTAAAAAGCTCGCTGGCCATGTTGCAGGCATTGGCCGCCAGCGAGCCTTTATCTCCCGCAAAATTTTCCATGTCGGTCCACAACGCTGTACTCGGTGTGCACTCGATTGCACGCAATAATACTCGTTCGATGCAAGCGCTGGCGGCTTGCGGTGAAGAGCTTGATGCGATGTTGCTGGAGGCCGCCGGTTATTTACTCGAAGGCCACGAAGCAGTCCTGGCGATTTTCTCCGATGGCGCTATGCCGGATGCCTTTCAGGCTCAGGGTGTCGGTTCTTCTGGCGCCAGTTGTGTAGGTTTGCGATTGTCGCGTCGGCACGGCCGCCAGCTGAAGGCAGAGGCGACCGGCGAACGCGCTGAACCCACGCCATTGGATGTAGCGCGCTGGTTGGCGCGTGGCGGCGAGTTGCAGGCACGGCAGCGCTGGAGCCTGGCGTGATCAAGCAGCTGGACCGCCTGTGGCGAGGTTTTGGCACGGCACTGTCGTTTAGCGCTTTTGGCATCGGTGGCATGCTGCTAGGGTTGTTTGCTGCGCCGTTGTTACGGGTGCTAGTGCGCGATCCGCAACGTCGCCAGCGCGCCGCACGGCGGCTGATTCAGCAGAGTTTTCGGGCTTTTATTGGCTTGATGAAAATAATGGGCGTTGCTGATTACCGGATTGACGGGCTTGAAAAGCTGCAGCGGCCTGGTTTGCTGGTACTGGCCAACCATCCGTCACTGATTGATGTGATTTATCTGGTGGCTTACACCGGTGAGGTAGATTGCATTGTGAACGGCGCGCTGGCACGTAACCCCTTCACTCGTGGGCCGATCCGCATGGCGGGTTACATCACCACCAACGACCCGGAAGCGGTATTGGCCGCAGCGCAGCGCAGTTTGGCACAGGGCAAGTCGTTGATCTTGTTTCCCGAAGGTACGCGCACTTCGCCGCAGCGTGCGGTCAAATTTCGTCGTGGCGGCGCTAATATTGCACTGCGTAGTCATACGGCAATCACCCCGGTGTTGATTGATTGCACACCTACTACCCTGACCAAGGGCGAGCCTTGGTATCATATCCCGCCGAGCCGCATCCAAATGCATTTGCGCGTACTGGATGATCTGCCGGTGAACAGGGATGAACAACAACCTGCAGGACAGCAGGCCAGGCACTTGACCCACTGGTTGAGTGACTATTTCAATAAGGAACTGGAGCATTTCAGGCATGAGCGAGACCCAAAATTTGTCGCTGGAACTGAAGCGGATGATTATCGAAACGCTTGAGCTCGAAGACATTACCCCCGACGACATTGAGCCCGACGCGCCGCTATTCGGCGAAGGTCTGGGCCTGGATTCGATCGACGCGCTGGAAATCGGTCTGGCTCTGCAGAAGCACTATGGCATTAAGCTGGACGCTGAAGCGGAAGAAACCCGTCAACATTTCACCAGCCTGAATGCCCTGCAAGCGCTCGTGGAGCAACGCCGTGTCAGTTGAATCAACCAGTCGCGAGGCGACCTTTGCGCAGGTGCGCAAAACTCTAGTCGAGCTGTTTGAACTGGACGCAGACGAGATCACCCCGGACGCGCGTTTGTATGAAGATCTGGATATCGACAGTATCGACGCGGTTGATCTTGTAGTGGAGCTAAAACGCTACACCGGCAAGAGGTTGAACCCGGAAGACTTCAAGTCGGTACGCACCATCGACGACGTGGTCAACGCTGTCGATCGCATCATGCAGCCCTGACAATGTCTTATCGGATGCTGAAATGGGCTGGGATGCTCGCCTTGATTGCCTGGCCGTTTGCGGTTTACGCATTGCATGGCCGCATTCACAGCGGCTGGTTGCTGTTGGTTGGCGCGCTGCTGCTGGTTTGGCGCCTGCCACAGGCCCGCCCGCTGGCTATGGTGGCGGCAGCGGTGTTGCTGCTATTGGGCTTGCTGGGTGAGGCAGAGCTGGGTATGCGCGCTTATCCGGTGGCAGTCAGCTTGATTCTGTTGGCGGTGTTTGCCGGTAGTCTGTTTCAGGGCATGCCGATCATTGAGCGCCTGGCGCGCTTACAGGAGCCCGACCTGCCACCTGAAGGCGTGCGTTACACGCGTAAGGTCACCTGGGCGTGGTGCGGGTTCTTTATCGTCAATGGCGGTATCGCTGCATGGACGGCGCTTTACGCGGATCTAGCGGCCTGGACTCTCTACAATGGCTGCATTAGCTATCTATTGATGGGGCTGATGTTCGCGGTGGAATGGTTATGCCGCCGCCGTGTGCGCCGGACGGCTTTATGAATTTCACCCCTCTTGTTCAACGCCCCTGGTTACGGCCGTCTGCCCCTGTATCGTTGCCAGCGCATTGGTGTGACAACGCCGCGATATTGGCGTTACGTCAGCGCTGGCTCAATTGGCTGGTTGACCAGCCCAGCGGCCAGTGGCTGCTGCATCAGCCCGATCCGTTGCAATTCACCGCCGCCTTGCTGGCGTTATGGGATACGGGCCGAGTTGCGGTGCTGCCCGCCGATGATCGGCCAGAAACCCTGCAAGCAATCGCCGCCGAGCTGGACGGACAGTTACCCGCAACCCCACCGAGCAGCGTCCAAGCTATATCAGCTCCCCCGGTGGCCTTGGCGGCGCAGCAGATTGCGCTGGTGCTTTATACCTCCGGCTCCACCGGTCAGCCAGTGCGCCTGAGCAAGCGTTTTGATCAGCTCGATAGCGAGCTGGCTGTGCACGCGGCGCTCTGGCCGCTGGCTGATTGCGCGGTGGTTGCCCAGGTTAGCCATCAACATATCTATGGATTACTTGCGGGTGTCTTGCATCCGCTCTGTGCTGGCGTGCCTTTCAGCGGCCGTGATGCGCTCTACCCCGAGGTGCTGGCTGCGCGGCTGGCTGAAGCGCGGACCGCAGGGCTGGCGGCAGTGGTCGTTAGCTCGCCGGCACCCTTGTCGCGTTTGCCGACGCATATCGATTGGCTAGCTGCGGGCTCGCCTCGGCGTATTTTCTCATCCGGCGCACCACTGCAATCAGAGCATGCGGCGCAGGCCGAGCAGTTGCTACAAGCGCCGGTGAACGAAATCTACGGCAGCACTGAAACCGGCGGCATTGCCTGGCGGCAACAGAGCCAATCCGTTGTATGGCAACCGTTGCCGGGTGTGGATTGGCAGATTGATGATGACGCTCTAGTGCTGCACTCCGCCTTTCTGGAGCAGCCGCAATTGGGCTGGCGGCAGGCTGACCGGGTCGCCGCTCGCGATGACGGCTTTGTCCTCTTGGGACGCGGCGACCGGGTAGCTAAGGTCGCAGGCAAACGCGTGTCGCTGGAACAGATTGAGCAACGCCTGCTGCAGCTACCGGAAGTGGAGGCAGTACGCTGTGTCGATCCCGGTCGAGCTGATGGTCGTTTGGGTGTGGTGGTTGCGTTGACAGCCCAGGCGCTACCGCAGGAGCACGCCGCGCGCCGCGCGCTGACCGAGCGACTGCGGGCGGCGCTGGCCGATCAACTCGAGCGCGTGGCGTTGCCGCGTTACTGGCGTTTTGTCGAACAACTGCCCAGTAATGCGCAGGGCAAGCTGGATCGAACGCTGATCGCACGTTTGTTTGCCGACTTAGACGATGACCGTCAGCCGCGTTGGCTCGGTGAACAGTGGCAGGATGCTGAACACTGTCGGCACAGCTTCGAGGTGCCCGAACGGCTGGCGTATCTACGTGGGCATTTTGATCGTTTTCCGCTGGTACCCGGCGTTGTTATGGTCCAGTGGGCATTGCAGACTGCCGAACGCAGCTTCGGTGCGCTAGGTGATTTTCAGCGACTGGAGCGGCTGAAATTTCAAGCCATGTTGCGCCCCGGCATGCGCTTCCAACTGACGTTGGTGCGTAAACCCGACGCGGTGAGCTTCACTTTGGAATCGGCGGAAGGGCGTCATTGCACGGCCACGGCGCGCTTCGTTCCGCAGGTGGCGGATAACGTATGAATGACCCCATGCCGACGCCCTGCGCGCTAGTCCCGGTGTATAACCATCCGGGCACCATAGCCGATGTGTGCCATCAGCTGCACGGGTTGGGCTTGCCGGTACTGCTGGTAGATGACGGCAGCGATGCGGAATGTGCGGCAGTGCTGGATGCGTTGCAGCTAGCGGGTAATCAACTGCTGAGGCTACCCGAGAATCGCGGCAAGGGCGCGGCCGTGCGCGCCGGCTTGGCTCACGCTGAGAAGCTGGGTTACAGCCATGCGCTGCAGGTAGATGCCGATGGCCAGCACGCGCTGGATGATTTGCCGAGCTTTCTTGCTGCCATGCAGACTCAGCCCAAGGCGCTGGTAATTGGCTATCCGCATTATGACGAAAGCGTCTCCAAATTGCGTTTCTATGGCCGCTACGCGACCCATATATGGGTCTGGATCAACACCCTGTCGCTGGATATTCGCGACTCCATGTGCGGTGCGCGTATCTATCCGTTGAGCGCGGTCAATCCCATGCTGGTCGAGCATGGCTGCGGCGATCGTATGGCCTTTGACACCGAGGTGCTGGTGCGCTGGCATTGGCAGCGCGGCGAGGTGATCAACTTGCCCGTGCATGTGCATTATCCGGAGGGTGGCGTAAGCCACTTCAACCTGTGGCGCGACAACCTGCATATCTCGGCCATGCACGCGCGGCTGTTTTTCGGCATGTTGTGTCGCGCACCGGGCTGGGCTCTGAGAAGCCTACGCGGCGGAGGGTCAACATGAACCAGCATTGGGCGCAGATGGGGGAGCGCGGCACCTTGTTTGGCATGCAGCTGCTGGTATGGATTCAGCGCCATTTGGGCCGCTGGCCCTTTCAGCTGGTGCTCTGGCCGGTGATGCTTTGGTATTTCGTCAGCCACGGAGCTGCGCGGTGCGCCTCGTGCGCCTATTGGCGGCGGCTTGAACCTGCGCTGGCAGCCCAGCCGGTGCGGCTTTACTGGCGTAGCTTTCAGCACTTTATGAGCTTCGGCAATACATTGATGGATAAGGTTGAGGGCTGGAGCGCTCCGGTTGAGGACGCGCGCTTGTCGGGTGATGGCGTAGCGCGTTTTGCCCGCGCGTTGGATGGCGGACAGGGTGGCGTGGTGCTGGTCGCTCACCATGGCAATCTGGATATCGCCAATGCCATGGCCGAGCGACATCCCAGCCTTGATTTACTGGTACTGATGCACACCCGCAACGCCGGCAAGTTCAATCAACTGCTGGAGCAAGTCACCGGCCGGCCGCGCCCACAGATACTCGAAGTCACAGAAATCACCCCGGCCACTGCACAGATGCTGACCGAACGAATCGCTGCTGGCGGGTTTGTGGTGATTGCCGCTGATCGCCCCCCGGTCAATGGTGGCCGGCAGCGAGAGCTGACATTTCTTGGCGCCCCGGCCACCTTCCCGGAAGGCCCTTTCTGGCTGGCTGCCTTGCTGCGTTGTCCGCTCTATACCCTGTCGTGCATGCGGGTGGGCGAGCGCTTTCATATCGAGTTTGCCGAATTTGACGATACCCGCCAGTTGCAGCGTAAAGCGCGCGAGCAGTGGCTGGCGGATGCCATGCAGCGCTACGCGGACACGCTGGCCGTTTGGGTGCGCAAGCAGCCACTGCAGTGGTACAACTTTTTTCCTTTTTGGTTAGCCGATGCCCATGAGTCTGATGACACCTAATACTGATACCGCACTCGAATGCTTGCAGCTGGACGGCACGCCGGTCAGCCTGGAACAGGTGCTAGCAGTTGCTGAAGGCCGGTGCCGAGTTGTGCTGTCCGCCGTGCCGGCGTTCCGTGAACGTATCAGCGCCGGTAACCGTTTTTTGGAGCAATTGCTGGCAGAAGACGGCGTGATTTACGGCGTTACCACGGGTTACGGCGACTCCTGCACCCGCGCAGTACCGCCCGAGATGCTCGGCGAACTACCGCAGCATTTGTACACCTTCCACGGCTGTGGCCTGGGTCAGGCGCTCTCGGAAGAGTCAGCCCGCGCGGTGGTGATGGTGCGGCTGGTGTCTTTGTGTCGGGGCTATTCCGGGGTGAGCTGGGAGCTACTGGAACGATTGGTATGGCTGTTAGAAGAAAACGTCATGCCGGTGATCCCGGAAGAGGGCTCGGTGGGCGCCAGTGGCGATCTCACGCCGCTCTCCTATCTCGCCGCTGTACTCTGCGGTGAACGTGAGGTCTGGGTTGGCGGCGAGCGCCTTGCTACCGCAGAGGTGTTTGCCGAGCGTGGTTTAACGCCTTATCGGCTAAAGCCCAAGGAAGGACTGGCGCTGATGAACGGCACGGCGGTGATGACCGCATTGGCGGCGCTGGCCTTCGCGCGCACCGAGTATCTGGCGCGCCTGAGTACCCGCATCACCGCACTTAGCGTTTATGCGCTGGACGGCAATCCTTATCACTTTGATGAAACGCTGTTTCAGGCCAAACCGCATCCGGGGCAGGCGCAAGTGGCCGCGCGGCTGCGCGAAGATTTGCACGCGCCCGCAACGCCCCGCAATTCACCGCGCTTGCAGGATCGCTACTCGACTCGCTGCGCGCCGCACGTGATTGGCGTTGTGGCTGATGCGTTGCCGTTCTGGCGGCAGTTTTTGGAAACCGAGCTGAACAGCGCCAACGATAATCCGCTCATCGATGTGGAAGGCGGCAAAGTCATGCACGGCGGGCACTTCTATGGCGGCCACGTGGCTTTTGTTATGGATAGCCTGAAGCAGGCCGTGGCCAACCTTGCCGACCTCTTGGACCGGCAGTTGGCACAGCTTGTGGACACCCGCTTCAGCCATGGCCTGCCAGCCAACTTGAGCGGCGCCAGCGCAGAACGCGCGCCGCTTAATCACGGGTACAAGGCGGTGCAAATTGGCGCGTCGGCCTGGACCGCTGAGGCGCTCAAGTTGACCATGCCAGCCAGCGTATTTTCGCGCTCCACGGAATGCCACAATCAGGACAAGGTCAGCATGGGCACTATCGCCGCGCGCGATGCACTAAGGGTGCTAACGCTGGTCGAACAGGTAGCGGCGGCGATGCTGCACGCAGTCTGCCAGGGCGTTGAGCAGCGTAGTCAGATGGAAGATGCTGCACCGCTACCCACACAGCTAGCCAGCTTTGTTGCAGAATGCCGCGAGCAGTTTGCGGCGCTGGGGGAGGATCGGGCGCTGGAAGCTGACCTGCGCCGCCTGTGCCACCTGATAACGCAACGCCACTGGAGCCTCTATGACGCCGGCTGAACATCCGTTACCCAGCGCCGAAATCTGCCTGACTATCCCATTTCATGATGTGGATATGATGCAGATCGTGTGGCACGGCCACTATGTGCGCTATCTGGAGATTGCCCGCTGCGCCTTGTTGGAAGCGCTGGATTACGACTATAACGACATGCGCGAATCCGGCTTCGGTTGGCCGGTGATCGACATGCGTCTGCGCTATGTGGCGCCAGCGATTTTCACTCAAGAGATCGCCATTGAAGCGCGGCTGACTGAGTGGGAGAACCGCTTGAAGATTGATTACACGATTCGTGACTCAGTCACGCGCAAGCGACTCAACCGTGCCTGGACGGTGCAAGTCGCCGTTGGCGTTGAAGACCGCGAGATGCGGCTGGAGTCGCCTGCTGTGCTGCGCGAGAAAATCGTTGCCTGGCAACAGAGGCAAGTCTAATGCGCAGCTTACTTGTGCTACTTTCGATGCTGTTCAGTTTTCCGGCTTTAGCAGACTTGGATAGCAACACGCTGGGCGCACAGCTTGCAGAAAACAGCCCGCAATGCAGTCGCTTTGCACAGATTCGTTGGTTAGCGGATCTGGAAGCTGAGCTTGAGAGCAGCGGGTACTTCCAGCGTACCGAAGAGGGGCTGGTCTGGCACACCCTTTCACCCATCGACAGCCACTTGGTGCTGAGCGCCGACAATCCCGATATGCCGCTGGCCTATCAGGCCATCTTGCCGGTATTGAACGGCTTGTTGGGCGGCGATTGGGCCGCCCTGCAACAGCACTTTTCGCTCGATTTGAGTGGTGAGTTGAATGCCTGGCAGGCTGAACTGAACCCCACAGACAAATTGGTGGCTGAGCGCTTACAGCATTTGCAGGTAAGCGGTGGCGAGCAAGTTAAGCAACTGCAGATTGATTTTGTTTCCGGTGATCGCATGACGTTGCAACTCAGCCCGACCGATTGCGCGGCGCTGCCCGGCGATAGCAACACGCCGTGACGCAGCGCATCTGGGCCTGGCTATGGACGCTAGTACTGCTGGCCTGTGCCGTTTTGCTGTTGACGCAGCTGCGCCAAGCCGACTTTTGGGATACGCGCATCACCGCGTTGCTGCCAGCCAGCGACCAAAGCAGCCTTTTACAGGAGGCTGATCAACAGTTATCTGTGGCCTTTGAAAATCAGTTTGTGGTTCTGGTTGGCGGACCTAATGCGGTGCGATCTGCGAAGGCACTGCAAGCCTTGCTGCGAGAGGCCAATCTAAGCTCCGCGCAGACGATGCTCCGGCCTGATAAAGCCTTATCGCCTTACCGTTATGGATTGCTCAGCGACAGTCTCAGCAGCGCAGACAACCGCCAGTGGCTCAAGCGCGCACTGACCCGCCTGTTGTTACCCGGCGGCAGTGAGACGCTAGCACAAGATCTTTTCGGCTTGCTCGATAGCTGGCTAGGCGAGCGCTTTAACGGTGCGCTGACGCTACGCGATGGCGTACCTACTTTGCGTGACGAGGATCAGCTGTGGGCGTTAGTCAGCGGTCAGGTGACGGGCAGCCCTTATCAGCTGGCAACACAGCAGCAGCTGACGGCGAGTCTGGCTGAGTTTCATGCGCAGCACCCGAAGGCGCAGCTGTTGCGCTCGGGTTTGATATTTCACGCAGCTGCCGGTGCCGCGCAGGCGCAACGCGAGATGTCGAGTCTGGGGTTGGCGTCATTGCTGGGTCTGTGTCTGTTGTTCTGGTGGGTATTCCGGCGCTTGCGCACGCTGGTTCAGTTGCTGGTGCCGGTGGCTTGCGGTTTGCTGCTGGCGCTGCCGCTGACCGGTTTGCTGTTTGGCGGGGTAAACCTGCTGACACTGGTATTCGGCGTGAGCATCATCGGCATCGCGGTGGACTACGCATTGCATCTGCAATGTCAGCGTCAGTTGGTGGCCGCGCAGCCAAGCCGGCAGTTTTGGTCGGCACTGCTGCTGGGGCTGCTTTCGACACTCATCGCTTACCTGGTACAACTGATCACGCCCATGCCGGGGTTGCGGCAAATGGCCTGTTTTGCAGCGCTGGGTCTGCTCGGTGCCTGGCTCACGGTGCGTCTCTGGTTGGCTCGCTGGCCGTTGTCTGCGCACCCTGCGACGGCGCGTCTGGCGACGACGCTGGCACCGATGCGCTTGCGCAGCGGGCAACGCTGGCCATGGATTCTGTTGGCGCTGTTGATGTTGGCGGCGCTTGTCCTGATATTCAGCAGGTTGCAGTTCAACAATAGCCTGCAGCAACTAAACCCATCTCCGGCTGAGCTGATTCAAGAGCAGCAACAGGTGCAGACGTTGCTGCAGCAACCCAGTGGCAGCCGTTATCTACTGGTTCGCGCGGCGGATGAGCAGGCGCTGTTGCGGCGTTTGGAAGGTCTCGACCCAGCACTTCAACGATTACAAACTGCGAATGACCTCGCGGTTTATCAGCATCCTGCGCGGCACTTGTCCTCGCTGACGCGTCAGCAGCAGGCGCACGATGAGGTGCGTGAGCGTTATAGCCAGTTACTACCTGAGCTTCGGGCGGCCAGCGGACTGCCCGAACGGCTGCAGCAACAGGCACTGACGGCACTCGATAATGCGCCTTTGCTGCAGCCCGCGCAGTGGTTGGAGTCTGCTGAGGGAGCTGCGGATGCCGCGCTTTGGCTCGGTGCACAACCTGACGGAGACTGGGTTGCCGTGGTCGCGCTAGGCGATACAACAGCGGCGGGCGCGGTGGCATTGCAGCAACTGGCTGAAGCGGATGACGTGATTTATCACGACCGGGTCGCCGCGCTGTCAGCACAGCTGGCGCGGTTAGCGCACAGCATGGCAAGCTGGCTGGCGGTAGCCGCCGTGATCTTGAGTTTGTTGTTGTGCTGGCGCTTTCGCACGGCAGCATGGCGTGCCTTGCTGCCGCCTTTGGGCGCTGTGTTGCTCACGTTGGGATGCCTGGCGCTAACCGGCGGGGTAGGTCTGTTCCACCTGCTGGGGCTGTTGCTGGTGTTGGGGATAGGTTTGGATGCAGGCATCTTCAGTGCGCAGGAGCCCGACAGCGATGCTGCCTGGTTGGCGATCAGTTTGTCCTGTGCTTCCAGCCTGTTGGCGTTTGGCTTGCTGGCCTTCAGCGCCACGCCAGCGCTGCACTTTCTTGGCCTGACCTGTTTGCTGGGTCTGGCTTTTACCTGGGCCTTGGTGCCCTTCGCGCGGGCCACTAGACCCGACCATTCACGCTAGTTGCAGGGATTGCAGATGGAAAATAAGAACCTAACCGACGCAGCCATAGAACAGGTTGATGTAGCTATCATCGGTGCCGGGCCGGCAGGTGCTGCCGCGGCCGCCTGGCTGGCGCGCGAAGGTTTGCGTGTGCGGGTGCTGGAGCAGAGTGTTTTCCCGCGCTTCTCCATCGGCGAAAGCCTGCTTCCGCAATGCATGCAGTATTTGCAGGAGTGCGGTCTGCTGGCAGCGGCGGAGGCTGGCGGCTTTCAACATAAAGATGGTGCTGCTTTCTGTTGGCGCGATGAAACGGCAGCGGTACTGTTCACCGAAAAATTCAGCGCCGGCCCCGGCACTACTTGGCAGGTACCGCGCGCGGACTTTGATCAGCGCTTGATCGAAGGTGCGCAGGCGCTAGGTGCCGACGTGTTGTTTGGCTGCAAGGTGACCGACTTTGTGCCGGATGCCGAGGCGCCACGGATTAGCCTGATGACGGCTGAAGGTGAAGCGCAACAACTACAAGCACGCTTTGTATTGGACGCCAGCGGTTATGGCCGAGTACTGGCGCGCCTCACCGGGCTGGCCTGCGACTCGGTGCTGGAGTCACGCTGTGCGCTCTTTATGCATGTGGAAGATCATATCGACACAACTGATTACGACCGCAACAAGATTCTGATCGGCATTCATCCGCAACTGCCCAGCGTCTGGTACTGGCTGATCCCCTTTAGCGATGGTCGCGCCTCGGTCGGTGTGGTGGGAGACAAGGCCACATTGGAGCAAGCCGGGCTCGACGATGGTGAGCGGCTTTGGTCCATGCTGCGGCAAGAGCCACGCTACGCTGAGTTGCTGAAAAATGCGGTGCAGGTGCGCGACACCGGCCGGCTGGAAGGCTACTCGGCGGCGGTGAGTCAGTTGCATGGTCCGGGCTTTGCGCTGCTGGGTAACGCGGGCGAGTTTCTTGATCCGGTGTTTTCTTCCGGCGTGACCATTGCGCTGCATTCGGCTTGGTTGGCTGCACCGCTGGTCAAGCGTCAGCTGGCCGGGGAAACGGTTGATTGGCAAGCTGAGTTTGAGTTGCCGTTACGTGCTGGAGTCGATACCTTTCGCGAGTTCGTGATTGCTTGGTATGACGGTCGTCTGCCGCGCATTATCTTCAACGAACGCCAGCCTGAACGTATCCGCAATATGGTCAGCGCGGTATTGGCCGGTTACGCTTGGGATACCGACAATCCCTTGGTTGCGGCCAGCCGCCGGCGTCTGGACGCGCTGGCACAAAGCAGCACCGATAGCCGCTTTGATGTGATTGTCGACGCATGCTGATGCGCCGCTTCAGTTGTTTGCTGCTATTAACGATCTGGTTGAGCGGCTGTGCCATGCAGCCAGCGCCGGCGCCCGCGTTGGCGGCGTTACCTGTCGCACCGGTGCAAACCCTGCAATTGCGCTTTGTGCATGGTGAGCAAGAGCACGCCATGATCGGCGTTCTGCGTCGTGACGCAGATAGCTTGCGGCTGGTATTGCTCAGCCCGCAGGGGCAGCGCTTACTGACCTGGCAGCGTGATGCTAACGGCGCACAGCTGCAGGCCGACGATTGGCAGCCACCCTTTGATGCTGACTGGCTGGGTAGCCGTCTGGCGTGGTCACTTTGGCCGGCAGACGCTCTGCAACGGGCGTTTTCAGGCAGCCGCTGGAGATTGGGTGGCAGCCCGGACGAACGGGCGATTTATTATCGCAAGCAGCTGATTGCCAAGGTTAAAATAGTCGGCGATTGCCGCCGAATTGATGATCTTGATGCCGGCTACCAGCTCACCATCACCGTGGCGGATGCCGCGCGGAAAACCTCTCCATGCCCGAATTTCTGAGCGCCTTGACCCAGCAGCCCTGTCGTCTGTCGACGCCGGCACTGGTCTGCTCGCTAGGCGACAATCTAGCGGATATCGCCCAGCGTCTGTTCAGCGGCGAGCGTGGCTTGACGCCGACCGACAGCTTCACCCCCGGCCGTTCACTGCCGTTGGGCCTGGTGCACACCACGCTGCCCGACATGCAAGCCTGGCCGGTTGAGCATCGCTCGCGCAACAATCAACTGCTGGCGGCAGCGCTGGAGCAACTGGCGCCCGAACTGGCTGCACTGCGCGCTCGGCAGCCTGATGCGCGCGTCGGCGTGGTACTGGGTACCAGCACCTCCGGCATCGGTGAAACCGAACAGGCGGTGGCGCATTTTCAGCGTGACAGCGAATGGCCGACTAGCTTTGTCTATCAGCGGCAAGAAATCGGTTCGCCCTCGGCCTTTGTGGCCGCGCATTTGGGGCTCGATGGCCCGGCGTATACGTTGTCTACCGCGTGCAGTTCCAGTGCGCGTGCGCTCGCCAGTGGCCGTAGGTTGCTGGCGCTGGGGCTATGCGACGCGGTGATTGCCGGCGGTGCTGATAGCCTCTGTGCCTTGACGGTAAATGGCTTCGCCGCGCTGGGGGCCGTCAGTGAGCAACCTTGTCTGCCGTTCTCGGCCAACCGTTGCGGAATCAATATTGGTGAGGCGGCAGCGCTCTTTTTGCTGACGCCGGAAACCGGCGGCATCCAGCTGGCCGGTTACGGCGAAAGCAGCGATGCCCACCATATCTCGGCGCCGTTGGCGGATGGCAGCGGTGCACTGGCCGCGATGACTGCGGCGCTAGCGATGGCAGGTATTACTGCCGAGCAAGTGGATTATGTCAATTTGCACGGCACCGCCACCACGCAGAATGACAGCATGGAGGCGCAGGCCATTCATGCGCTCTTTGCTGATCGCGTGCCCTGCAGTTCCACCAAGGCGCTAACCGGGCATACCTTGGGAGCTTGTGGGGCGTTGGAAGCCGCTTTCTGCTGGCTAGCGCTGCGTGAAGGCTACCTGCCGCCACAGATTAACGATGGCGTAGTCGATCCAGAATTAGCTCCGATTCGGCTGGCCACGGCTGACGCCGCACCCTTGCACCGCGCACTGACTAACTCCTTCGCCTTTGGCGGCAACAACGCCACGCTGCTATTGGAGCGCACAGATGATTGAACTGAGCACGCCTTGCCCGATTGCCCCCTATGTGCCGCATGCCGATAGCATGTGCCTGCTCGATACCCTGTTGGAATTTAATGCCGACCACCTGTACGCCGAAATCAGCCCGCGCGCTGATGACTTGTTTGCCGACGCGCAGGGTATTCCAGGCTGGGTCGGTATTGAGTGGATGGCGCAGGCAGTAGCAGCCTGGTCTGGTGTGCAAGCCGTTGAAGCGGGCCAGCCTCCGGCAGTGGGCTTTTTGTTGGGCTCGCGACGCTACGAGGCCAAGGTCGCTTACTTCGCATTGGGTGAGCCGGTGCGTATTGAAGTATTCCTCGATTTTCGTGCCGACAATGGCCTCGGCGCTTTCCGCGGCCAGTTGCTCGATCAGCAGGGCCAGCTGCTGGCCAGCGGCACTTTGAATGTTTACCAGCCCGATTCAGCCCAAGCGCTGGCGGCGCTGCATAAGGGAGATATGCCATGACCGATACGATTTTAATTACCGGCTCCAGCCGTGGCATCGGCCAGGCGGTAGCGCTGCGTTTGGCGAGTGACGGCTTTGACATAGTACTGCACTGTCGCAGTCAGATTGAGGCTGCCGAAAGGGTCGCCGAGCAGGTTCGGGAGCTGGGACGAAGCGCCCGCGTGCTATGTTTTGACGTAGCCGACCGTGCCGCCGCAAAGGCGGCGCTGGAAGCGGATGTCGAACAGCATGGCGCTTACTACGGTGTGGTCTGCAATGCCGGCGTGACCGCCGACGGTGCCTTCCCCGCGCTCAGCGATGACGACTGGGATAGAGTGATTCATACCAATCTCGACGGTTTCTACAACGTGCTCAAACCGCTGATGATGCCAATGATTCGCCGCCGCAAGGCCGGGCGTATTGTGGTTATGTCGTCCGTCTCCGGGGTAATGGGTAACCGTGGGCAGGTCAATTACAGCGCGAGTAAGGCCGGCTTGATCGGCGCGGTGAAAGCCTTGGCAGTGGAATTGGCCAAGCGCAAAATCACAGTCAACTGTGTGGCGCCCGGTCTGGTCGAGACCGAAATGCTGGACGAGCAGATCATTAGCGAAGCCATGAAGGCGATTCCTATGCAGCGCACTGGCACTGTCGAAGAGGTCGCTGCCGCAGTGAGTTTTCTGTGTTCGGCGGACGCGGGCTATATCACTCGGCAGGTGCTGTCGGTCAATGGAGGTATGTGCTAATGGATGGCAAAGCGGTGCGCGCGGATGGCCTCGGGCGTCGGGTCGTAGTGACAGGCATGGCAGGTTTTTCGCCGATTGGTAACGACTGGGCGAGCATCGAAGCTAATCTGCGGACGATGCAGACAGGCATACGCCACATGGATGACTGGGCCGAGTACGAGGGTCTGAACACGCGCCTGGGTGGTCCGGTCGCACCTTTTGAGCTGCCTGCGCAGTACACCCGCCGCGCGATGCGCAGCATGGGTCGGGGTGCGCGCATGGCGACGCGGGCCAGTGAGTTAGCACTGGCAGATGCCGGGCTGCTCGGCGACCCACTGGTCGGCAGCGGTGACATGGGTATCGCTTACGGCGCCTCCGCCGGCGAGCCAGACGCCGTGGCCGACTTCGGCAACATGCTGATCAACAAGTCTACCGACGGCCTCAACGCTAATTCCTACATTCGCATGATGGCGCACACGGCGGCGGTCAATATCGGTGTGTTTCTTGGTGTGCGTGGGCGCATTCATACCACTTCTAGCGCCTGTACCTCGGGGAGTCAGGGTATTGGCTACGCCTATGAAGCGATTCGTTTTGGCCGCCAGAAAGCCATGATTGCCGGCGGCTGCGAAGAGTTGTCGGCCTCGGAGGCGGCGGTGTTCGATACCCTGTTTGCCACCAGTACCCGCAACGATGCACCGCATACCTCGCCGCGTCCTTTTGATACCGAGCGTGATGGTTTGGTAGTCGGCGAGGGTGCTGGGGCGCTGATTTTGGAGGATTTACAGCACGCACTAGAGCGCGGTGCGCCTATCTATGCCGAAGTCATGGGCTTTGGTACTAACAGCGATGGTCGGCACGTGACCCAGCCGGATGCCGAGATGATGGAGCGGGCGATCCGCATGGGGCTGAGCGACGCTAATCTGCAACCGGAGCAGATTGGTTATGTCAGCGCGCACGGCACCGCGACTGATCGCGGCGATGTGGCCGAGAGCAAAGCCACCCATGCGGTGTTTGGCGGCAATACGCCAATCAGTGCTTTCAAGAGTTTTACCGGCCACACCCTGGGCGCCTGCGGTGCGCTGGAAGCCTGGGTGGCGATTGAAATGATGCGCGTTGGCTGGTTCCACGCGACTGCCAACTTGGACGCGCCGGACTTGGATTGCGCCGCTTTGGACTACATCCGCGATGAAGGCCGCGCGCTGCAGTGCGAATATGTGATGAGCAACAACTTTGCTTTTGGCGGCATCAATACGTCACTGATTTTCCGGCGCTGGGCGGCGTGAAATAAACCGACGCGTGCTTGGGCGCTGCACACTTATCAATGATCGATTAGAGGGACTAAACATGAAGAAAGGAATGATCACCACAACAGCGCTGGCTTTGACGTTGGGCCTATTGAGCGCTGGCAATGCGCAAGCGCGCGACACCAAGCTGATGCTGTCTGTTGAAGAAGCCATGAGTTCAGCTGACTTCCAGGAAAAACTCGACCCTAGCATTACCTTCAGTTTTGGTGGTCTGCCCAATGGCAAGCGTATCGGCGAGCGCCACGGCAATTACATCAGCAACAAAAAGACCAATGCCTTCGGCAAAAGCGATGAAGAGGCCTGCCGCTGGGCATTGCTGTCGGCGTTGCTAAGCTTTCAGGACCGCGCGCGCAGCGAAGGCGGCGACGCGGTGGTTAACCTCGAGAGCTACTACAATGCGAACCCGATGATCTCCACCACTCAGTTCGAATGCCATGCCGGCGCCATAATGGCCGGCGTTGCGTTACGTGGTGATGTGGTCACGCTCGCCCCTTGATCCAGCGTTGCTGAAATAAGCGAACATCCTCCGGCTTCAATGCCGCCGGAGGATGGCGTTGGATTCGATCACCTGTTTGCCTACTGGCGCCATCAGCGCCGCTTGCAGCATCGCGGCTGCCACGTCGCTGGTTTTCACCGCACGGAAGCGTTTTGGGATAACCGGTTTGAAACTGCGCGACAGCAAAAGGCCAAACACTTCGCCAGGACGATTCTCAGGGCGCGGCCCGCCATCCAGTAGGGAAGGTCTGACCAGCGTCAGCGAACGAAAATCCATTGCCGCCAGATCCTGCTCTACTTCGCCTTTTACTCGCAGATAAAACGAACCCGAGCGCGCGCTGGCGCCGAGCGACGAATTGAGCACGAAAGTGCGGGTGCCAGCGTGCAAACAGAGTCGCGCCGCCCCACACACGTACTCCCTGTCTACCTTACGAAAAGCGTCTTTTGAACCCGCCTGCTTGAGCGTGGTACCCAAGGCGCAGAGCGCCGCATCGGCCTGCCACCAGTCGGCCTCTTCTGGTAATGCACTGAAATCGACCTGCGGGTTAAGCAGGTGCGCGTAGTGGGTTACCGAGACAGGTAGCGGGCGTCTGGTTGGCGCGACCACCCGAGCAATCGCTGGGTTGGCCAGTGCTTGACGCAAGACGTCCATTCCCACAAGACCGCTGCCGCCTAACACCAGCAACGTCTTGCCCTTGGTTTCGTCCATGGGTACTCCCCCAATTGAATTGTCAGCTTCAGTTAAGTCTAGTGTGGTTCATTCTCTTGTGTACCGTTGGACAAATGCGGCAACAACTTGCTCAGTCTTCCCTGGGAGTCTTATTGCTGTCGTTGAGTCGAACGGTTAATTGCCAACGAGTTGGGAGAGCGGGATGAACACAGGTGGATTGCTTGATCAGTTGTTGAAGGCGGGTAGCGGAATGTTGCAAGGCAGCCAGAATGGCGCCGCATCGCAAAGCAACCAGCAAAGCGGCGGCGGTAACAGCCAGTTGGGCAGCCTGTTGAGCGGGGCAGGTGGTGGTGCGTTAGCGGCAGGTGCCATTGGCATGCTGCTTGGCAACAAAAAGGCGCGCAAGTTTGGCGGCAAGGCGATCAAGTACGGTGGGTTGGCCGCGCTCGGTGTGGTCGCTTATAAGGCGTTTAACACTTGGCAGCAGAATAGTCAGTCTGCGCCACAAGGCCAGCCGCAAACCGTGGACCGGTTGCCAGCTCCACAGGCCGAGCAGCACAGCCACGCGATTCTGCGTGCGGTGATTGGAGCCGCCAAAGCGGATGGCCACGTCGATGATCGCGAGCGTGAGCTGATTGATGGCGAAATAGCAAAGCTGACCAACGATGTCGCGATGCAGCAGTGGTTTGATCGTGAGTTGAACAAACCATTGGATCCGAGCGAAATCGCCAGCGCGTCCAGTACGCCGGAAATGGCCGCCGAGATGTATTTGGCCAGTGTGCTGATTGTCGATGAAGAGAGCTTTATGGAACGCAGTTATCTGCAGGAGCTGGCCAGCCAGTTGAAGCTTGATCCGGCGCTCAAGGCGGAGCTTGAGAAAGAGGTGCGCCAGGCCGTTTGAACTCAGTGGCCGTGGCTGCGGCCCACGTGCGAGTCATCTTCGCTGGCTTGCACCGCGCCACTGGTTTCCAGCTGCTGGATGATGCCGCAGTGATCCACATCGCTGGCGCTGCGGCAGCGATGGCGTAGTTCTACCAGTTGGTCACGGAGCTGACTAAGGTTCTGCAGTCGGCTGCTGACGTGCTGGATATGCTCATCAATCAGGCCGTTAACATCACCGCAACTGGCCTCGGGCTGCTCACGTAAGTTGAGCAGCTCACGGATTTCATTTAGCGTCATATCCAGCGCCCGGCAATTGCGGATGAACACTAGCTGCTCAAGGTGCCGGTCTTGATATTGGCGATAGTTGCCCTCGCTGCGAGAAGGCTCGGGCAACAAACCCTCACGTTCGTAGTAGCGCACGGTTTCCACCGCGGTGCCGGTTAGTTCGGCCAGCTTGCCAATTTTCATGTTGTGATCCTCCTGCTTGACTCTGTAGTGGCTACAGGGTTTTTACTGTGCCTCACAGTTACCCGGAGAGTCCAGTATGACAGGCCAAGATCATTCCCATTCGGTTGAGCAGAGTTGCTGTAGTTCTGCGAGCTCAGCGCCGGCGGCAGCGATTGGCGCGGCGGCCGGCCAGCAGCTTAGCCGTATTCGTATCGAGCAGATGGACTGCCCAACCGAAGAGGGGCTGATTCGGGGCAAGCTCGAAGGAAGCGAAGGCATCAGTGAACTGCACTTTAATTTGCTGCAACGAGTATTGACCGTCGCGCACGACGAAAGCCGGCGTGATGACATCTTCAAGGCGCTGCGCGAACTTGGCTTCACCCCGGTATTGGTGGATGCAGATAGCCCACCGCCTGAGCCGGCTGCGGCTAAACCTTGGTGGCCATTGGCGCTGGGCGGGTTTGCCGCGCTGACGGCAGAAGTCTTGCATTTTTCCGGGTTGGCGCCGCAATGGCTGATCGCGCTAGTGGCATTGGCCGCTATCGCTCTCACGGGATTGAGTACGTACCGCAAAGGCTGGATCGCACTGCGCAACCGCAATTTGAACATCAATGCGCTCATGAGCATTGCGGTGACTGGCGCGGTGCTGATTGGTCAATGGCCGGAAGCTGCGATGGTGATGGTGCTGTTCGCCGTCGCTGAGTTGATTGAAGCCAAATCACTCGATCGCGCACGCAATGCCATCAGTGGTTTGCTGGCGCTAACGCCTGAGCAGGCGAGAGTGCAGCAGCCAGACGCTAGCTGGCGGCTGCTGGATGTCGCAGATATTGCCGTGGGTGAGCTGGTGCGCGTGGCACCGGGCGAGCGTATAGCTATGGATGGTCAGGTCAGCAGAGGTCAGTCGGCGATTAATCAAGCGCCGATCACCGGCGAGAGTTTGCCAGTGGAAAAGGCGCCAGGCGATGCGGTGTTTGCGGGCACTATCAATCAAACTGGCGAGCTGGAGTACCGCGTCACCGCAGCGGCGGGTCAATCGACACTGGCGCGTATTATTCACGCAGTAGAAGAAGCACAGGGCGAGCGCGCGCCAACCCAACGTTTTGTTGACCGTTTCGCGGCCATCTATACCCCAGCAGTGATGGTGCTGGCGCTGTTGGTTGCGGTGTTGCCGCCATTGTTTTTCGATGTGCTTTGGTACGACTGGATCTACCGTGCGTTGGTATTGCTGGTGGTGGCGTGCCCCTGTGCATTGGTGATTTCCACGCCGGTGACCATCGTCAGCGGGCTGGCAGCTGCGGCGCGCAAGGGCATCCTGATTAAGGGCGGTGTTTATCTGGAACAGGGGCACCAGATAGATTTACTGGCGTTAGACAAGACCGGAACCCTGACCCAAGGTCGCCCGGAGCAGACTGACTTTGTGCGGCTTGCAGCAGCTGAGCTGTCGGTAGAGCAGTTGGCAGCCAGTCTTGCGGCGCGCTCCGATCATCCGGTATCCCAGGCCATCGCGAGTCAGGCAGCGATGGCTGCAGTGAGCTTGCTGCCGGTCACCGACTTCAGTGCGCTACTGGGACAGGGCGTGCGAGGGCGGCTGGAGGGTGGCACCTACCATCTGGGCAATCATCGCTTGGTGGAAGCGTTGGGGCTTTGTTCGCCGGCGCTGGAAGCGCAGCTGCAGACGCTTGAGCAACAAGGCAAGAGTGTGGTGGTGCTATGCTCGTCAGAAGCGCCGCTGGCGCTCTTTGCGGTGGCCGATAAGGTCAAGCCGAGTAGCCGCGAGGCGATTGCCGAATTGCATGCCATGGGGATCAAAACCCTGATGCTCAGTGGCGACAATGCGCATACGGTTGCGGCGATAGCGGCGCAGGTAGGCATTGATGAGGCCCGTGGCGATCTGTTGCCCGAAGACAAGCTCGGTGTGATCGCCGAGCAGCAGGGCGGTGGCCTAAAAGTTGCCATGGTCGGTGATGGCATCAATGATGCGCCGGCACTGGCCAAAGCAGATATCGGCTTTGCCATGGGCGCAGCGGGTACCGACAGTGCGATTGAAACGGCCGATGTTGCGCTGATGGATGATGATCTGCGCAAGATTCCGCAGTTTATTCGCCTGTCGCGGCAGACCATGAGCGTGTTACGACAAAACATCATTCTGGCGTTAGGCATCAAGGCCGTGTTTTTGCTGATTACCCTGCTGGGGGGCGCGACCATGTGGATGGCGGTCTTTGCCGATATGGGGGTGAGCTTGCTGGTGGTGTTCAACGGCATGCGTCTGCTGCGTCAGAGCTAGGGTGTCATGCCGTTGTTTTGTTACCGCGCTGTCTGTTTAGGCTGGCGCGGGCGCTTAATTGAGCGGTGAGTAGGCAGCGCAGGCTGAATAGAGTGTGTCATTTGTGAGACAACCGACCAGCGGCAATAAGCTTTAGGTTGCCGGAGTCTCTAGCGTTGCGTCATTTATGCGGCGCTCCATGGCTCACAGGGTCAGTTATCTGGCGCTTAAATACTGGACGATCTGCGCTTTATGCAACAAACTGTTGTCGCTAAACAAAAATAATATTTCTCGTTCTGCGCAAGCTGAATGAAGGAGACAAAAAGCATGATTAAGTCTGGTTCTTCGTGGTTCATCCCAATGACGCTGGCCCTGGTGTTTGGTGCCGCTTCACTCTATGCGTCATCCCAATCGGCGCTGCCAATGACCGGCCTTTTTGATGCGCCCGTGGCCGTTGTTAGTGATATCTTCAGCCGCTTCTGATCAGATTGTTTCGCGTGTAGCGCGCTCTGTTTAGGACCGACGCTTAATCTACCCCACGGAAACGGGGCTGGCCCCGGTTATGGATAACAATGAAGGTTCAGGCAAACGGCGTGTCCAACGAAGTCTATGTGCGCGGCGCCGGACAACCGGTGCTGATGCTGCATGGCAATCCTGATAGCCACGTTATGTGGCTCCCGCTGATTGCAAAACTACGCGGAAACTACCGTTTAATAGTGCCAGACCTGCCAGGGTTTGGTGCCAGCAAGACCCGCGCAGACCACAGTGAAGTTACCTTGAAAGGCATGGCAGAATGGGTCGCCCACCTGTTGGATGCCTTGGATGTGGCTCGCCCGGTAGACTTGATCATGCACGATTTTGGTGGGGTTTACGGCCTCGCTTTCGCCACCACCTACCCCGAACGTGTACGCCGACTGGTTATCACTAATACCGTATTTCAGCAGGATTATCGTTGGCACTTTTGGGGACGAGTCTGGCGCAAGCCACAGCTGGGCGAATTGGCCATGGCGGTGATGGGTATCCCCGGACTGGGCAAGACACTGTTTGCCGCATCGTTACGCAAGGGCGGGCCAGGGCTGAGCCAAGAACAGATCAATGAAGCCTACCGACGTTTTACCCCCGATGTGCGCAAGCAGGTATTGCGCCTCTACCGTGCCACCGATCCAGCCAATTTCGCCGGCTGGGAAACCCGCATGCTAGCCGTGACGGCCCAACACCCGACTTTGGTTCTGTGGGGGCAACGTGATCCCTTTATTGCTGCGCGTTACGCCGAGCGGTTCGGTGCGAGCAAACTAGAGCGTTTTAATGACGTGGGGCATTGGGTAGTGGTTGAGGCGGCTGACCGGGTGGCCCCCCTGATCGATCAGCATCTGCAGGACAGCTAAAGCTGACTGCGACACTGTGTACCCGTGATCAATATTCCGCGCTTTAGAATGCGCTGCTAAACTTGCCCGCATGAAACTATCCCGCTCACAACGCTCACTTTTTTCCTGGCTGCTGTATTTCAGCATCCTGTTCAATGTGCCGACCTGCGGTCTGCTGCATGGACAGATGTCGGGTATGCAATTGAGTGGGGTGGGCATTGTGTTTTGCTCGCTCGGCTACGGCAGCAGCGTAGACCTGAGCGCCGATGACGGTAGCTCCACTAAGACCAGCATGATGGCTTTCAAGTGCCCGGTGTGTGGCAGCGTTACTGTTTCCATCGCCCTGCTATTTGCGCTTGCTTGGCTGCTGACGTTGCGGCGTGACCGGCCCCAGCCCCAACGGCGGCAGATGCCGCGTTTGTATCCGCGTTATGCCTGGCCGCCGGCCAACCCCAGAGCTTCGCCACTGTTCTGACTTTCCCACCGCCGCGTGGCGGTATTAATGCTCTCGATCTACCTGCGCACGCTGCACAGCGAGGTGATCGAGCCATTGGATTAGTCAGGAATTACCTCATGAAAGAGTTTTTTCTTCGTTCTACCGGCGCGTTGCTGCTCTGCGCGCCTGCCTCTTATAGCTTGGCTCAGGATGCACTGGAGCTGCCGACCCTTAAAGTCATTGGCACCCAGCAAAGTGCCGTCGGACTGCAACTCGATGTTCCGGCGGAAACCGGATCAAGGCTAGACATTACCCCGCGTGAAACACCTGCTTCTGTCTCCGTGGTCAGTCGCGAGCAGATCAGCGCCCGTGGCGCGGAAAATACCCAGGACATTCTCGCCAGTATTCCCGGTGTAACTGCGGCAGCGCCGCCGGGCTCTGCCGGATTTATCTCCTGGCGCGGCTTTACCGGCTCGCAGGTGACGCAGATGTTCAACGGTATCGCCCTGCAATACGACGCCATTGCCGCACGCCCGGTGGATAGCTGGATCTACGATCGTGTCGAGGCGATCGGCGGCGCATCGAGCTTTCTCAATGGCTCGGGTGGGGTTGGCGGCTCGGTCAATTACATCAGCAAACTGGCCGACCCGAATCAGGCCTTTGTTGAGGGGCGGATCAAATACGGCAGTTACGACAGCAGTGAGCTGGCGCTGGGTTTGAACCAGCAACTCAACGAAGGCCCGGTGCGTAACACTTTGCGGCTGGACGTTAGTCAGACTGAGAGCAACGGCTACGTCGACCGCGAAGAGCGCAGCGCCTTTACCTCGGCGCTGTCGCTGCGTACCGATTTTACGCCGCAGCTGTCGCACACCCTGGCCCTGGAATACCAGAACGAGCAGGTCGATAGCCCCTATTGGGGCACCCCGGTACTGCAACCGATTGGCGGCGAAATGAAGATCGACGAGAGCCGCCGCTTTGAAAACTACAACGTAGAAGATGGCCGCTACGAGCAGCGGGTGCGCTGGCTGCGCTCGATCACCGAATACTGGGTCAGCGACCAGACACGGCTGCGTAACACCTTCTATCACTACAATACCGAGCGCAATTACCGCAATCTGGAGCGCTACACCTATACGGCGGACAACAGCCAGATCAGCCGCTCGGGAGCCTATCAGCAGCGTCATGATCAGGAGGTCAACGGCGACCGCGCAGAGCTGCTACACAATAGCCGCTTGTTCGACCGCAAGAGCGATTGGTCGCTGGGCTTGGATTACAGCCACAACGTGCAGACGCGTTACCCGCGCTCGATCTCGGCAGTCTATGACGTTGTGGATCCGGACAACTTCGACCCCGGTCATTTCTACGACATTTCCGGCATGACGCCAGGCCATGAGCCGCAGCGCAGCAACGAGCTGAACACCTGGGCGCTTTATCTGGAGAACCGTACCGAATTGACCGACCGTCTGGCGCTGCTCACCGGCCTGCGGCATGACTGGATCGACCTGCAGGTGACCAATCATCAAACGTCTTCGGCCAGTAACCCCGCCAAATTTGGCCAGACTTACGAGCCAACTACTGGACGTATCGGGCTGGTCTACGATCTAACGCCAGCAGCCAATGTTTATGTGCAGTACAGCACCGCAGCCGATCCGCCAGCGGGTGTACTGACCACGGCCAGTTTCGGTCAGGTGCAAGATTTTGATCTGACCACGGGCGAGCAATGGGAAGTAGGCAGCAAGTTCGACTTTCTTGATGGGCGTGGCTCGGCCACCGTGGCGCTCTACCAGATCACCCGCAAGGATCTGGTCACCAATGACCCGAACAACCCCGGTGAAACCCTGCCGGTGGGCCAGCAATCATCCACCGGGATCGAAGTGGCCGGCTCGCTTTGGGTAACGCCAAAGCTGTTGGCCGAAGGAAACTTCGCTTGGGTAGACGCCGAGTACGACGAGTTCAATGACAGCGTCGGCGGCGCCAGTGTGTCGCGTTCTGGCAACAGCCCGAGCAACGTGCCAGACAAGGTCGGCAACCTCTGGTTGACCTACGACGTCGCACCGCGCTGGCAGTTGGGTGTGGATACCCGCTACGTCGCCTCCGTTTACGCCGATGCAGCCAATACCCTGTCGGTACCGTCCTACACGCTCTTTGGTGCCTTTGTCGGCTATGAACTGGCCGAGGACACGCAGCTGAGCCTGCGCGGACGCAATCTGTCCGATGAGGTGTACGCCCGTAATGCCGGTTCGACCATGTTGTATCTCGGTGCGCCGCGAACCTTCGAAGTCGCTTTGCAAACCCGCTTCTGATAATCAAAGGAAGCCAGCAGATGCGCAGCATCTGCTGGCTGGGAGAGGGTGATGAAACGTTATTTATTCTTGTGGCATCGTTGGTTGGGGATAGTGCTGTGCTTGTTCATGGCCATGTGGTTTATCTCCGGCGTGGTCATGATGTACGTCGGTTATCCCAAGCTTACCCCGCGTGAGCATCTGGCGCATTTGCCGCCGCTACAGACCACCGGCTGCTGCATCAGCCTGGCTGAAGCGCAGCGCAGCGCTGGCCGCGAGCAGCCGCCCGATAGCATGCGGCTGACCAGTTTGCGCGATGAGGCCTATTTCGTACTGGGCTATCGCGGCGCAGCCGATGCAGTTATCAATGCGCGCTCTGGCGAGCGGGTGAGTTCGATCAGCGCAGCGCAGGCCATGCAAGCGGCGCGGCAGTTTGCTCCTGATGTGGCGTTGCGAGCAGATGGGCTGGTGGATGAAGATGTTTGGACTCATTCACGTGGACTGGATGCGGATCGGCCACTGTATCGCGTGCAGCTGCAGGATGTTGAGCAGCGTCTGCTGTATATCTCCAGCCGCACTGGCGCTGTGGTGCGGGATGCAACCCACAATGAGCGAGTGTGGAATTGGGTGGGCGCCTGGATTCATTGGCTCTATCCACTAAGGGGCAATTGGCTGCAAGGCGCATGGCATAACACCGTGGTGTATCTGTCGTTGGCCGCGACTGTCATGGCGTTGTTGGGCATGTGGCTGGGTGTTATGCGCTGGCGTGGTAAACGGCGTTACCGCAACGGCTCGCATTCACCCTATCAGGGGGTGGCGCGCTGGCATCATGTGGTGGGTCTGGGCGCGGGGGGCCTGCTGGTGTGCTGGATATTCAGCGGTTTGATGTCGATGAATCCCTGGTCGGTATTCAGTCGTACTGCGCCGTTGAATACCGCTGCCTATTCTGGTGGCGAACTCACTCCGCAGGCCTTTACACAATCACCAGCGCAGCTGCTGCAGCAATTTCAGGCCAGCGGTTTTGTGCCGGTGGAGCTGACATGGCGGCGCGTGGCGGGTGAGCCTGTGATCGTTGCGCAAAACGCCAGTGGTGCGAGCGAGGTGGTGTTGGGCGCAGGCCCGGTGATGCAGCGCTTACCTGCTGAGCTGCTGGAGCGTGCGGCCGAGTCCGTTAGACCGGAAGGTGAAGTACGCAAAGAGTGGCTTAACACTTACGACTTTTACTATTACGCCCGCACCGAGCACAGCATGCTCGGGCATTTGGATAAACCTCTGCCGGTGCTGCGCGTGCGCTTTGACGATGAAGCGCAGACCTGGCTGCACATTGATCCGCGCAGCGGTGAGATCCTGAGTCAGGCCACGAGTGGTCGACGGCTGTCGCGGGTTCTGTTTGCGCTGCTGCACAGTTGGGATTGGTTGCCGTTGTTGCAGAATCGTCCGTTATGGGACGTGCTGATGATTGGCTTCAGTATCGGCGGTCTATTGATCAGTCTGACCGGCACGGTGATGGGCTGGCGGCGATTGCGGCGTAAAGCGGTGCATGCCAAAGCACGGCAGCGCAGTTCGCCGCCTTAACCCTATGTGTCCCGGCCTGAGCCTTTAGTGCTGTTCAGGCCGGGTATTTGGCTGGAATCAGGGTCGGGGCGGCTTTGCGTCAGAGGAAATCTGGCTCTTCGACACGGTCACGCCAACCCGATCATCCAGCAACGCCTGGGTTGCTGTCTGCACGTAGGCTTCTAGTTGCTGTTGCCAGTCTTGAAGCTGCGGAGCGTTAGGCAGTAGGGTGGCTTTGGGTTCGGCGCCTAGCTGATAGCGGTATGCCTTGGGCTCTTCGTCGCGCGGCTGGATCACCACCTCATCGCCCCGAATGATGCCCACGGTCTGACCGCCGCCCGACGGCTTGATGATGCCAACGCCTCGATCGTCCGCTGGCAGACTGAGTAGATCACGTCCCCAGCACTGGTGCCGTACCTTGCCGCCCAGGCGGCCCATGATAGTGGGCACGATGTCTACTTGGGTGCCAACGATATCGTTCTGCTCGCCAAAGCGTTGGTTCATGCCGGGGGCAATTAGTAGCAGCGGTACGTGGAAACGCAGCAGGTCCAGCTCGGTCAGCTGTTGTGGCGTACCAAAACCGTGGTCGCCGACAATCACAAACAGCGTCTGGTCGTAATAGGGCTCATCTTTGATTTGTTCAAAGAAACGGCCCAATGCCCAATCGGAATAGCGCATCGCGCTCAGGTGTTCGTCGGCATAGCTGCCCTGGCCGGTTACTTTGTCTACCGGCAGCGGGTTAGGCAGCGCGTAGGGTGTGTGATTCGACAAGGTCTGCAGTAACGCATAAAAAGGGCGCTCTGGATCGAGCTGGTGCAACTCGGTAACGGCGCGATCAAACATATCCTGGTCGGACACGCCCCAGGTCGGATCAGATACCACCGGATCGACATAGTCGTTGCGGCCGATAAAACGCGTCATGCCCTGATTACCAAAGAAGCCACGCTGGTTATCCCAGGCAAAATCACCGTTGTACACGTACAGATCATTGAAGCCGCGCGCGCTGAGCAACTGCGGTAGGCCGGAGAACTGATGGCTGCCCTCTGGCTCCTGCATCAGGTACTCGAAGGCCGGCAGGTTGGGGAAGCAGGCCATGGTGGCGAACATGCCCTGATGCGTATGGGTGCCGTTAGAGAAGTAACGGGTGAACAGCAGCCCTTGTTCGCTTAGTTTGTCGAACTCGGGCGTGATTTGTAGCGGCGATCCGAGTGCGCCGGTGTAATAACCGGCAAAGCTTTCCATCAGGATCACCACCACGTTACGGATCGGCAGGGTGCCGTCCTCAGGCGGTTGATAGTCGCGGCGTACCGGGGCCAGATCAGGTTCCACTAATTGATCGTGTGCACCCAGTATCATCTGCCGAGTAGTCTCGGTGGCCTGTTCTGCGGGCATTAGGTCGAGCCAGGCATTGTTGCGGTGGTCGGAATACTGCGCCTTGGCTGCGGAATACAGTGTCAATGTTGGCGTTAGCCCCAACTGGTTGGCAAACATCGAGTTGGTGGTAAAGGCGTCACCCCAGCGTAGCGGTGGCCCTTGGCGCAGGGTGCCACGGGCCAGCACGGTAGAGCCGAGCAGCAGCAATACAAGTACAGCTAACCGCGCAGTCAACGCGCCACGTTGAGTCAGGCGAGCGCTGTTAGCCACTGCGGGTAAGCGGGTGAGACGGTCCAGCCAGCGGAACAGGCTGAACATCAACAGTGATAGCACCGCCAGTGCCAGTAATAAGCGCACAACCGGAAAACCGTACCAAAGCATGCGTAGCACGGTGGCCGGGTCTTCTTGCAGATACTGGAAAACCAGCGCATTCAGACGCTGGTGAAATTCACGATAGAAATTCAGCTCGACCACGCCAAGCAGGCTGAACAGGATTGCGGCTAGGGTCAGCCAGAAACACTGCAGGCCACGTAACTGCATAAGCCTGACGCTGAAAAACGACAGAATCAGCGGCGCCCCGGCGATAATAACGACGCGCATGTCAAATCGTAAGCCGTTGTAAAACGCTTCGCAGAGGTCGCGCCATGAGGCGTCGGTAGCCAATTCCCAGTTGTACGCTAACAGCGCCGCACGCAAGAGCGTGAGCAGTAGAGTAAGGGCAAATAGCGACGATAGGACAAACAGCAGCTGGCTACGCAGGCCTACTGTCGGCTGATTCAGATCAGCCGTACTACGGGGAGCACGCATGAATAAAAGAGCTTCCAATTAAGGTATGGGCCAAGCAGGCCCAGGGGCTAGATCAATATCACTAGCCAAACGGTCAATATCATCAGTAGTGAGACCAACTGAGCAGCGCTACCCATGTCCTTGGCTTGCTTGGATAGCGGGTGCAGCTCGAGCGAAATGCGATCAACCACGGCTTCTATGGCCGAGTTAAGCAACTCCACTATCAGCGCGACGAAAACCACTAGCAGCAAGACTGCGCGTTCCAGTGCGCTGACATTCAGCAGGCAAGCCAGCGGAATCAGCACAGCACTGAGTACCAGCAACTGACGGAAAGCGGCCTCACCGATGATCGCCGCGCGCAAGCCTGCCATTGAATATCCTGTGGCCTTGAATACCCGGCTGATGCCGCCACGGCTTTTCAGCGCCAAGGCGTCATCACCGGGTGTTGGGTCAGCTGGCATCGATGTTTACCTCAGGTTGCAGTTGCGGGTTGTGGTAGTACTTCAGTAACCAGGCCCAATCGGCTTGCGGCATGGCGCCGCGGCGGCGGTAGAACTGGGCCAGGTCATGTTGCATAGCTTTATGGCGGAACAACCGACGGCGGCTTTTTTCCAAGTCCAGTAGGGCCACCGCCGGTTGCTGGGTGTTCAGGCTAATGTACACGTGTTTGCTGTACAGCGAGCCGTGCTGCAGCTTGCCACTGTGTAATCTACGAAGTACCAACGCCATACGATGTAGCACCGTCTGGCGGGCAGCGTCTTCCAGCTTATGAGCGTGCTCGGAATACCAGTCATCCAGACTGACGAAGCCGCTCAACTCTTCGGTGATCAGCAGCGCTTGCCATTGTCCGGCTATTTTGCGCGCGGCGCAAAATAGCCGCTTGGGCACCAATACGCCCAGTTGCTCGCAGGCGATCAGTGCTTGTTCTTCACGCAGCACCGTTGGTAAGCCAAAGGGGTGGCGCAGGGAGTGAAAAAGATGGCCGATCTGACGCTTGCTGTAGAGCGGTGGTTTACCGGGCTGCAGTGGCGCGAGCAACTGCACGCCGCTTTCACCCCCGCGGCGTTGGTTTTTTTCCTCGACCCATTCGCCGTGCATGTTCCACCAGCGCTCGAAAACAGACGGCTTGGCTTTGGTTAGTAGACCGCCTTGCGGCCAGGATAGGGCGCTCATACGTTCACCTTGCGCAGCACGTAAACACGCCACATGGCGTAGCCGGGTAAAAAGTCGTGATGATTGAGAACCCTGAAGCCGGCTTCTCGAAACTCGCTCTCAATGGTTTCGCGGCGCACCACAAAGCGGTTCTGATTTTCCGAGCGATTACCCCTTGCGGCCCGACGTGCTTCCAGCTGTTTGCGCTTCCAGGCTTTGTAGTTGCCGTCCACCCAGAGTGAGATCACCAGCGTGTCGCGGGTAACCCGGCAAAGCTCGCGCAGCATAGCCAGGCGGTGCTCATGGTCGGCAACGTGATGGATCAGGCGCATGCAGAAAATGTTGTCGACGGCGTTGTCGCCCAGATCGATATTAAAAGCCGATGTTTGAAAGGTTTTGACCCGCGCAACGACCTCAGGAGATTGACCGGCCAGTGCTGTTTTCAGCATGTCGGCGGAGTTGTCGGCAGCCAGAATCACGCGGTTAGGCGTTTCTGCCAGCATTGACCAGAAGCGTCCGGCGCCGCAGGGCAGATCCAGCACCAGCTTGGGTTCGCCGGCGTCCTTCAGCGCGCGCCTTGCCAATTGCATGTCACGCCAGCTGGAAAGTCGACGGGATAGCCCGTTCTGATGCTTTTCCAAATAATGGGAAGCGTGCTGCTGGTCGTACTTGTCGGAGAAGTCCAACTTGATCGCTTTTAAGTCTGGCATCACAAGGCCCTCGAAGAGTTCATGTGGGCCAGACTACTCAGCGGTGGGTCAAGCGCTTGTCAAAAGGATGTGAAAAATGTGTGAAACGGCAAACGGGCCTAAACCAGCTTCACTTCAAAGCAGCTGCCCGCGGTCGGCAGGGAGTACATGCGTACCTGCCAGCGCTGATGCGCGCAGATGCGTTTGACTAAAGACAATCCCAGCCCTAGCCCTTCGCCACGTGCCTCTGGGCCCCGTACGAAGGGTTTGAAAATATTGTCCTGTTGCTCGCTAGATACGCCTTGGCCGGTATCTTCTACCCGAAAGCCGCTGGCGGTCAGCAGCAAACGAACCTCGCCGCTCGCGGTGTAATGCAGCGCATTACGCAGCAGGTTGGACATCACCGTACTCAGCAAACCGCTATGCAGTAACGCCGTGTTGTTCTCTTCCACGATGAGCTGAAAGGCTAGCCCCTGTTCTGCAAAGCGTGGCGCCCAGCGTTCGGTTTGCTCCTGCGCGACCTGCTCCAGGGTGGCATTGCCGCTGAGTGGGCTGGATTGGCTATTGGCGCGGGCTAACAGCAGGAAGGTTTCTACCAGTTCGCTGATTTCCGCTGTGGCGCGCTGAATGCGATTGACCTGGCTGCTGTTCCGCTCATCCAGTGCTGCAGTCTCCAGCAGCTCCGCCGAAGAGGCGATTACCATCAAAGGCGTACGTAACTCGTGGCTCACATCGCTGGTGAAAAAACGCTCCCGTTCCAACGAGTTGCGCAGCTGCCCTAGGGTTTCATCAAAGGCCGCCGCCAGATGGCCAACCTCATCAGCCGGATAATCCGGTGCCAGATTGGGCGCGAGGGTCAGTAGCTGGTCGCGGTGGCGAACCTGTTGGGCCAAACGCACCAAGGGCGCGATGATGGTTCGCGCCATCAGCCAGCCGAGCAGCCACGCGGCCAGCCCGCTGAGCAAAAAGCCGGCAAATACGGTCGCGAACAGCGCATTTTCCCGTGCTTCAAATTCGGCCTGTTCCTGTACCAGTAAGTAACGTTGCTGTGGCAGATCGCGGATATAGACGTAGTAGGCCTCGGTGTCGGTGACAACTTCATTGAAGCCTTCATCCAACCCGATGAAATTCTTTGGTATCTCGTAACCGGGCATGTGTGAAGCAAACAGCCTGGTCTTTAGATCCAGCCTCGGGGCCAGGCCATGGGCGATATCCTTTTGTAGAATACTGTCCAGCTCTTCGTTCATTTCCTGGGAAACAAGGTGCTCTTCAATAAAGTGCACTATGGCTACGATCCCCAGCGAGAAGCCGCCACTGACGACCAGGGACATCAGCGTGAAGGCGATGACAATGCGACGGACCAGCGGTTGTTTAGACATCTTTATTACGCTCGGCCAGGCAGTAACCCAAACCGTGCACAGTGTGCAGCAAGGGTTGAGCAAAGGGTTTGTCGATCACTTGGCGCAGCTGGTGCACATGGCTGCGAAGGCTGTCGCTGTCGGGTAACTCTTCGCCCCAAAGCGCTTCTTCCAACACGGAACGGCGCACCACCGCGGGGCTTTTGCGCATCAATACTTCCAGCAGTTTGAGGCCAACCGGGTTGAGCTTCAGTTGTTTGCCCTGGCGGCTGACTTGCAAAGTGTCCAGGTCGTAACTGAGGTCGCTAACCTGCAACTGATGCCGAGAGCCACCTTGGCTGCGCCGCAGTATGGCTTCGATTCGCGCGACCAATTCGGACAGCGCGAAGGGCTTGACCAAATAATCGTCGGCTCCGCTGCTCAGGCCCTTGAGCCGATCATCCAATTGGTCGCGTGCGGTCAGCATGATGATAGGCGTGTCGCGCTGGGCATCGTCGCGCAAACGCTGACACAGCTGATAGCCATCTATGCCGGGGAGCATGATGTCGAGCACGATCAGGTCGTAATGTTCGCTGACCGCGAGGTGCAGACCGGATAGTCCATCCTGTGCGCAATCCACCGTATAGCCCTTGAGCTGCAGGTAGTCCAGCACATTGGCCAGAATGTCTCGGTTGTCTTCAATTACCAGAATACGCATCCAGCGGCCTCACGAATATGGGCTTGTTGATTAACGTTTTTTTCACAACGTGTTGACGAACTAGTGACAGCAGTATGGCCACACTTGCGCCATTGTCATCAACTCGGATCATACAATGCACCCGTTAAAGTTTGCGCAAACACGTTTTCTCGCTCTGATCAGCCTGGTCTGGCTGGCTCTGTTTATCCTGACCCGCAGTCTGCTGCTGTTCACCCATTTGCACGAGGCGCAGCTCAGCGTAGGCAGCACTCTAGCCTTGTATGCCGAGGGTGCGGTCTATGATCTTGCCTTCCTGTTGTATGCCCTGGCGCCGTTGGCGCTCTATCTGCTGCTGTGCCCGACACGTGTTTGGCAGAGCCGTTGGCACTCACACTTGCTGCAACTAGTGCTGACGTTGAGCATCTTCATTATGCTGTTCACTGCGGTGTCCGAATGGTTGTTTTGGGATGAATTCAGCGTGCGCTTCAACTTCATCGCCGTGGATTATCTGGTTTATTCGGACGAAGTGTTGAACAACATTCTCGAATCTTACCCAGTCTACCCGCTGCTGGGTGTGCTGGCGTTGATTGCCATAGGCATGACATTGGCATTGCGCGGCGCTTTGCGCACTGTTGCTGCGGCGCCCCTGCTGTCCTGGCGGCAGCGTGGCCTGGTGCTTAGCAGCTGGGCGCTGTTGCTCGGTTTGAGCGTTGGCACTATCGGTCAGGGCTTCCCGCGTAGCAGCGGTGGTAATGCCTATCAACATGAGCTGTCTGCCAATGGGCCTTATCAATTTTTTGCGGCCTTCCGTAATAACGAGTTGGACTACGAGCAGTTCTACCCTGTGTTGCCGTTGCAACAGGTGGCCAGCCAGCTACGTGAAGAAGTGCTCGAACCTAACGCGCAGTTCGTTGACGGCGACCCCCTAAGTATCCGCCGGCAGATCGACAACCCCGGCCAACCTAAGCGCATGAACGTGATACTGGTGACCATCGAGAGCCTGAGCGCCAAGTACTTGGGCAGCGAAGGGGATACCCGCGACCTTAGCCCAGAGTTGGACGCGTTGCGCGAGCAGAGTCTGTACTTCAGCAATCTGTACGCGACCGGCACGCGCACCACGCGCGGGCTGGAAGCCATCACCCTGTCTATCCCTCCCACTCCTGGCCGCTCCATCGTCAAACGCGTAGGTCGTGAAAGTGGCTTCGCCAGTCTCGGCCAGCAATTCAGCGCGCAAGGTTACGACAGCGTCTTTATGTATGGCGGACGCGGGTACTTCGACAACATGAATGCCTTCTTTGCTGGCAATGGTTACCGCATTGTCGATCAGGCCAGCGTGCCGGACGATGAAGTGACCTTCACTAACGCCTGGGGCATGAGTGATGAAGACCTTTATCAGCAAACTTTGAAAGTCGCCGATGCCGATTTTGCCAAGGGCAGTCCGTTTTTCTTGCAGTTGATGACTACCTCCAATCATCGCCCCTACAGCTATCCCGAAGGACGCATTGATATTGCCTCTGGCAGTGGCCGCGAAGGCGCGGTGAAGTACACCGATTACGCGATTGGCGAGTTTCTGCGTGCGGCGCGGCAGAAGCCATGGTTCGATAACACAGTGTTTGTATTTATTGCCGATCACACCGCAGGCAGTGCCGGCAAAGAGGATCTGCCAGTCAGCAATTATCACATCCCGCTGTTCATTTATGCGCCTGCGTTGGTCGGGCCGGCCGAGGTGAGTACCTTGACCAGCCAGATTGATCTGGCGCCAACGCTGCTTGGTTTGTTGAATATGGATTACACCTCAACCTTTTTTGGTCGCAACGTGCTACGTGACGATACAGCGCCCGGGCGTGCGCTGATCGGCAATTATCAGCACCTTGGGCTGTTTGATGGTGAGAATCTGGCGATTCTGAGCCCTCGCCAACTGATGCGCCGTCACGATGATGCGTTGGGGCAAAGCGTGGAAACACGTGCGCAAAAAGATGATCCGCTGGTTGCGCGCAGCATCGCCTATTACGAAGGCGCGAGTTACGACTTTGGCCACGAGTTGCTGGGCTGGCATGCTGATACAGCGTCCCAGGTACGGGTGAGTGAGCGATGAAGGCGCTTAGTCCGCCCTCCAGGCCTTTTAATTTTCGACTCTGGTTTGCGTTGCCGCTGAGCCTGATGGCGTTGTTGCTATTGATTGATCCTGGTCCGGTGGATATGGCCATTTCCAATCTGTTCTATGAGCCGGGAATCGGCTTTGTTGGGCGCCATAGCTTCTTTCTCGAAGACATCTTGCATGATCGCGCCAAGCAGGCGGTGATCGTGATCGGAGTGCTAGCGATTGTTGGTTTTGTGATCAGCCTGCTGCCGACCCGGCTACGCCAGTATCGGCGCTCCTTGGGTTATCTGGTGCTGGCACTGGCGCTCTGCACCAGCCTGGTGACGCCCTTAAAAGCGCTGACCAACGTGCAATGTCCTTGGAGTTTGGAACAGTATGGTGGCGATCAGGTCCACACCCCATTGCTCAGCAAGCGGCCGGCCACTGATAAGCCCGGGCGCTGCTGGCCAGGTGGGCATGCCTCTGCTGGTTTCTCACTGCTGGCGCTGTTTTTCATGCTGCGTGATCGCCGTCCGCGTGCGGCCCGTGCTGCATTGATCGGCGCGCTAGCCTTGGGGGCAGTGTTCTCCCTCGGACGCACCATGCAGGGTGCGCATTTTATGTCGCACAATCTGTGGACGTTGTTATTCGACTGGTGCATCAGTCTGATCTGTTATCGTCTGGTGTTGTATCGGCAGTTGGTGAGCGCTCCTCATCCAATAAGAAAATAGGGAGAAATCACAGTGAATCGATATAAGCGCCTCCAGCGCTGCGTGGCTTGGCTTGCACTGCCGCTGGGGATTTTGGCGATAGTCGCCTTATGGCGACCCGATGTACTGCGCAGTGATTATGTTGATGTTCCGTCACCCAGTTTAGGCGCGCAGGAAGAGCGTCCGGCTATATGGGCTACTCCTGTGGACGAGGACTTTCGTTTCTACGCGCTCAGCTCGACGCTGTATCGCAGCGCACTGCCGCAGGCGAGTGATGTTGCCGAACTAAAAGAGCGCGGTATCAATACCGTAATCAACTTCTACCAGGAGAGTGATGAGGCTTGGTTGGCGGGTAGTACGATGCACCGCATCCATATTCCCCTTCGGGCTGACCGCGTGACGGATACTGATGTCATTGCGGTATTGCGTGCTATTCGTGAGGGTGAGCGGCATGGTGGCGTGCTGGTGCACTGCAAGCATGGCCAGAATCGTACCGGGCTGATAACCGCGATGTACCGCATCGTCTACGATGACTGGACTCGCGAAGAGGCCATGGCAGAAATGCTCGAAGGTGGTTTTGGTGTGGCCGAGCGTATGGACGACGCGGTGGGGTATATGAATCGGGTGGATGTTGAAGCAGTCAAGAGTGCGATGGCCGAAGGCGAATGCAGCACCAACCCGCTAGCGTGGTGCCGCTTGATAGGCTGGTTTTCAAGCGAGAAGATAGAGGCGGTAGCTACTAGTGGGCTGTTACAGGATCGACCTATTGCCGAGTCACTCTAAGCAACAATGGGATCACTAGCCGGTATTTCTCTCATCATTTGCTGAAGCACAAACGCTGCAAGGGCCGGACTATATTGATATTAGGCCGGCCGACATTAAGCAAGTAAGCCAAGAACGCCCAGCCGCGCCCATTCGGGTATCTTCTTTCTAAGCGTAAAGACGAATTGCGCGGTAGTTTTGATTTTGAATTGAGAGCGACTTTGTTATTAGCCGCTCACAAGAAGTAGGTTATTAATGGAATACCTACGAGTAAGCTCGATGACTTTTAAACCTGTGTTTTAAGGATGTCCTCAGCGACTTTGTACGCGGCTTCAAACTCCAGTTTTTCAATGTGTAAGGCTAAAGCTTCGACTTTGAAATTCCTTGTCTCTTGCTGCTCCGCATAGCGGGCAAGGCTGGGTAGGCTGTCTAACACTTCCAGGTTTCCAGCGTCCAGTAGCGGAAGCAACGGCATGATAAAATCATGCAGGTTTGTCGCTGTTTCGGTTGGTGGGCCTTCCTGGGAGCCTGCGTGCCCGGCCTCCTCGGCAATAAGTGTGTCTACGACGCGACACGCATTGGCAATAAGTTGTGCCAGCTCAGAGCGGAACGCATTGGAGAATATATACTCCCGACGGGTGTTCTCTTCAGGGTTATTGGCGATGAGTTCATATTCGCTACAGAACTCGGAAAGTACGGGTAGGCCCAGGGTGCCGGACATCCCTTTGAGGGTATGGAAGAGCGTCGAGACTTCAGTGAAATCTTTACCTATCGCGATCGCGTCGTACTGTGCAAGAAAGTCCTCTGCCTCAGACTGAAAACGGGTGAAGGTCGAGATGAAGGGTGACACGTCTCCGCCAAATCTATCCCTGATAACCGAAGTAGATTCCACAAGGGGCTCAGCCGATTTGTTTGCTGAGTTGGCTTCCCCATCCGCTGAATCGTCAGGCGTTCCGGTCCAGTGCAATATGGTCTGTGTTAGCTCCTCGAAGTCGAAGGGCTTGCCAATATGACTATTCATGCCTGCCGCAATACAGTCCTTGCGGTCCTCCGCAGATACATTCGCGGTCATGGCCAAAATCGGAAGATCCTTGAACGGTGAGCTACGTCTTATTCTTCTGGTCGCTTCCAGGCCGTCAATATCCGGCATCTGGACATCCATAAGCACAATATCCGGACGCTTGGCGTTTGCCCCAGTCAAATACTCTATGGCGGCCACGCCTCCGGATACGACTACGACTGTAGCGCCGGAGTTTTCCAGCATAGTGCTAACTACCTGCTGATTCAGGATGTTGTCTTCAACCACCAGCACATTGATGAACGATAACGCTTTCTCTTTAAAGGAAAACTGTATCGAAGGCGTTGGCTTTTGCTCTCTGCCAAGCGCATACATCACCGCATTATGCAGCTGAGCTATGGTCGCCGGCTTGGATAGCGCGAGTGAAACGAGTTGAAAAGTGGGTTCAGTTTTCTGCAGAATATTTTCTTTACCGTAGGCCGTCATCATTATTATGGCCGGTAACTCCTCACCCGGAAAAATCTGAGATAGTTGCTCGACCGTGGCGATGCCATCAAGTCCGGGCATTTTCCAGTCCATCAGTATCACTTCAAACGCTTGGTTTAGCTCGGCAGCTTGCACGGCCTTGGTAATAGCCTCTTCTCCGGAGTAGGCGTAATCAACTAGCCAGCCCAGTGATTCGAGCATGCGGGTGTGAATAGAAACGGAAGCAGCATTGTCATCAACGACCAATATCTTAAGCGGCTGCTCTATCTGTAGCCGTTCCAAAAACAGGTCTGAGGCGCTCGGGTCATAATCCAGCTCTAAGGAAAAATGAAATTTACTGCCTTTACCCAGCTCGCTTTCAGCCTGGAGCGAGCCTCCCATCAGGGTTACCAATTTTGAACTGATGACCAGGCCAAGTCCGGTACCGCCGTACTTGCGCGTAGTGGACGTCTCCGCCTGAGAAAAGCCATCGAAAATGCGCGCCATCTGTTCTTTGCTGATACCGATTCCACTATCGGCTACGGAAAACAGAATATTGGCTTTGCCAGCGTTTTTAGTCGCCAGCTCTACAGCAACCACGACTTGGCCTTCGGCAGTAAACTTGACTGCGTTGGATGCCAGATTGATGAGCACCTGCTTTAAGCGCATGCCATCACCACTCAGGCACATGGGGACGCGCGGATCAATATCGAAGAGGATCTCAAGGCTCTTATCTATAATTATCCCTGACATGACCACAGCGAGCTCTTGCATCAGCTGGTCAAGTTCGAAAAAGTGCGGATCGAGATCCATTTTTCCGGATTCAATTTTCGAGTAATCGAGTATGTCGTTCAGCAGCCACAATAATGACTTCGCTGCGCTCATTGCATTGAGGATATATTGGCTTTGACTTTCCTGAACCTGGTTATGATCGACCAGCTGTAGCATCCCAATGACGGCGTTCATGGGGGTTCTGATCTCATGGCTCATGTTAGCCAGGAAGGCAGACTTGGCTATGTTTGCCTGTTGAGCTACTTCCTTTGAGTTCTTTAGCTCAATCTGCAATAAACGTTGAGCAGTGACGTCTCGGTTAACACCAACAATCTTATTGGCATGGCCACGGCTATCGCGCTGTACATAGGCAGCGGATTGAATATGCCTTGTCTCGTCTGAGCCGGTTTTTATTCTGAACTCATAATTTATTGCGGTCGGCTGCTTGGCTATGCTGCTCATTAGCTCGACAGTCGCTTGTCGGTCTTCGGGATGTACTGTGTTTTTCCAGGTCTGGAAGTCCATCGCAATAGAGGGGTCTTCTACTGCGTATATGCTATACATTTTTGCATCCCAAAAGAGGGAGTGATCAGCCAGGTTCCAAACCCAAATCCCAAGCTCTGCGACGTCTGCGGCCATGGAGAAATTATCCATGGCTTCTTTCAATTCGGCCTTTTGTTTGTTCAACTCACTGAGGTCAGTGAGTATGCCTACCCAGAACTCTTGCTCTTCGATGATGGATAAGCCCAAACTTAAATAAAAATTTAAATAGGCTCCTGCTGGCGTCACGATGTTTAACTCGACACCTTCGCGCTTCTCTTCGTGTTCTGACAACGCCCTCAGTCGTTGCATGATGTCTGCAACTGAGCCTATATCGTCTTCGCTTATAATGTCGCTTATCAATAGTAGGCTGTCAGGGGTATGTGAATACCTCCAGATCGATTCAAAAGCGGAGTTGCAGGTTTTCACCTTCCCCTTGGCATCGAATGTGATAACGGGGGTAGGGGCCACTTGCAAAATTGCCAGTGTCATCTGCGAGCTTCTTTTAAGCTCCGCAGTTCTTTTCGTGACTTTATCTTCAAGGCTGCTATTGAGCTGATATATTTTTTGCTGTGCTTCCACTTGCAGCGAGATATTACGAAAGCTACGTGATAAACCTGCTATATCACCTTCGTCCGACAAGATAACGGATACTGCGACAGAGACATGAACTTCGTCACCTGAGCGGTTTTTTATTACGGTTTCGTAATGCGGGTAATTTTTGTCGACTTTTACGCTGGATAGTATCGCCGCTTCACTCTCTTTATACCGGTCAGGGAAGGCAAGGCTTATTATGTCTTTGCCGGTTACCTCGTTTTGCGGGTAACCGAAAAGAGATTCAGCGCCAGGGTTCCAACTGGTTATGCAGCCATTGAGGTCTTGGCCAACGATGGCATCCTGAGCACCCTCAACGATAGCGGCTAACCTACGCTGCTGCTGCTCAAGGGCCATTTTTTGGCGAAAGAAAATAAACGCTAATAGTGCGCCCAAAAACCCCACCAGGGTTGTAGCACCAAAGGCCTCCCAGCGCGCAACTAGTACAGCGTTCGTAACATGGCTGTAGGGTAAAGCGGTCCATATGTAAATATTTCTGGATACCCCGTCTATCAAGACCTCGGAACGAGCGGCCAGTAAACTTTGTCCATTTGCGGTTATAAAATGGTCGGGGTTTTTGTCATTCTCACTGGCGATAAAATCCTGCTGCCAAGCTCGCGGGTTTCCTAGCTCAGCGCCAAATTCAAGCTCTTTGTTTGGGTTGATCAGGTAGCCCCCATCAGGGCCTGTCGCATAGATTTTTAGATCAGGGTCATCGTCAATCGTTAAATGTTCTAAAGCGGCCGACACATCCTGATTGATGACCACCATTCCAAAGCGTTCGTTGTTGTCGCCAAATACCGGGGTTAGGGCCCGCAACATGGGGACATGCGGGTTCTGGATAATGCCCAGTTCACGATTGAGGGTTATATCTGAGAAGTAAACGTGGTCGTAAGGTGTCTGTATACCTTCCGAGAAGTAGAGTTCGCTGCTTTTGCTTTGGAGAAGGCTTCGCGGGACAGCTGAAGCCTCGTCCGCTTTGCGCTCAACACGAACCAACTCTGTTCCTTCGTTGGCTGTGCCTATCAGTCTTACCTGCGCTATGTCCTCTCGGGATTCGGTATATGCCTTGAAGATGGTTTCCAGTCTGCTCTGCCAAACATGGATAGAGCTTTCTTCCTGAGGGTCATAGCCATCGTTTTTGGTGGCCCTGGCTATTCCTGCAATGGGGGGTGTTTTAGCCAGGAACCTGACGTCAAGTGCGAGCTGAGCTGTCAGGTTAGATAGCGACTCGGCTCTGGCTTTGGAGGTATTTTCGATTTGCAGGTAAATGGCATTGGTGGTGCGCTCTTGAGCCATCAGCCCGCTAATGTATGCAACGAGTGCGGCGGAAATTAACACGAACACTATGGCGCCGGCTAAAAACTGCTGTGTTCGCGTTAACGTGATAAATTTCTTCCGATGCTTGTGCATAAAGGGCTGCAGACCTAAAAATTATAAACCTGAATGGCTGTACTACATTCTCACGGTTTTATACTAGTCCAAACCGTTCTCCAGTAGTTCGCAGAACGTATCAAAATTGGCCGGGCGGCTATATATATAGCCTTGAATCAAGTTGCAGCCTTTGCTGAGTAAATAATCTACTTGCTCCTGCTGCTCTACCCCTTCAGCAATCAGTTCCATTCCCAACGTTCGCCCAAGCGTGATGATGGCGTTGATGATTGCGATATCGCTATCGTCCTGGAGCATATCATTCACAAAGCTTTGATCTATCTTCAGCACGTCAATCGGGAATCTTTTCAGGTAAGACAGGCTGGAATAACCTGTCCCGAAGTCGTCGATTGCAACTCGAATGCCTGCTTTTCTGAGCTTTTCCAGAAGCTCGACCGAGGATGTGATATCACGGGCTAACACGCCTTCGGTTATTTCTAGTTCGAGTAAGTTATTTGGCAAATTTGCCTCAGCCAAGCTCGACAGTACCATTTCAAAAAAGTCCGGCTCCTGAAACTGGATAGTCGATATATTCACACTCACGCATAAATTATGGCCGCGATCCCTCCATTTCTGAGCGTCCTTGCAGGCGGTTTGCAATACGAAACGCCCTAGCGGGATGATCAGTCCTAATTCTTCTGCTAATGGAATAAATTCGGCTGGCGACATTCGTATGCCGTCCGACCTGATCCACCGTACTAAAGCCTCAGCGCCGTATATAAGGCCAGCCTCAGCATCGACCTTCGCCTGATAATGGACCTCAAAGGCGCCATCGTTTATTGCTTGGCGCATGCTCTGTTCCAGCTCATGCCGGCTGCGCGCGCTTTCTTCTACGTCACGTGAAAAAAAACGATAGCGGTTCTTTCCTTCTTGTTTGGCTTGATACATCGCGGAGTCTGCGTGGCGATATAGATCTTCAATATCCTTACTGTCATCGGGGTACAGGCTGATGCCGACACTGGTAGTGAGGGAGTATGACTCTCCTGCTATTTGAAACTCCGCGGCGAGCAAGCCTCGGAGTCTTTCCGCGGTATCAACTACGTACTCCACGTTATTTACTTCAGGAAGCAATATGATGAACTCGTCGCCACCCTGGCGGCTAACTGTATCGACCGAGCTGCAAGAGTCTCGAAGTCGCTGAGCTGCCTGAACGAGCAACTCATCGCCGACTCTATGGCCCAGGGTGTCATTAATCATTTTGAAGTTATCGATATCAAACAGCAGCATAGCAACCCGTAGGTCTTGCCGCTTCGCTTGCTGCAGAGCTTGCTCTGACCTGTCCTGGAGCAGCATCCGGTTTGGTAGATTGGTTAAGGCATCGTGGTTGGCCAGGTGCGTCATTTTTATCGCCATGGCTCGGGCTTCACTTACATCATGGAACACTACTATCGCGCCGGTTATGTTGCCGCTTTCATCACGGATTGGCGCGGCGGAATCTTCAACTTCCAGTGCATGCCCGCCATACTGGATTAACTTGCAGTTGAGAGCCATGCCCACCACGCGTTTTTGCTCAAGCGCGAGATATATCGGGTTTCGCAGCTCTCTACCGTCGCCACCATCTTGGAGTGGCATTACCTCTTCAATAGGTTTACCTAATGCATTCTCCGCGCGCCACTCGGTTAGCGTTTCTGCAATTGGGTTCATAAAGGTGATAACGCCCTGATCATCGGTGGCAATAACCGCGTCGCCAATAGAGTTCAAGGTAACGCGAATGCGTTCTTTTTCCGCGAAAAGCTGTTTTTCAGCGGTTCTACGTTCAGTCACGTCCGCTAGCAGCATCAGGCAGCCGATGTAATCACCCGCTTCAAAACGCGGCACAAGAGATACCTGACTATAACGGCGGGTTGGACGACCGGTATTTACCTCAAGGTCCAATGACTGTGCCATGCCGGTTTTCTCTGCAGCCTTCATATATGGCTCGACGCTTGCGTAACAGGCTTGCCCCATTAGCTCTTCGAGGGACATGCCGACCGCGGCGTCAGCGGTGATACCGAACCATGCTCCGACTCTGTCATTGCAGAGCTGGTTTCGCCAATTCTTATCCCAATAGGCTATGAAGGCGGGAAGATTATGGATTACATCTTCTAGATCGCGGTGTGCTAGCGCACGTTGTTTCGCCTCATATCGCAACGCTAGATGAGTTTTTACTCGCGCTCGTACGACGGGAACGTTCAGTGGCTTCTGAACGAAGTCGACCCCCCCAAAGGAGAGAGCTTGGAGTTCATGCTCCGCTCGTTCATGTGCTGTAACGAAGATGATGGCTGATTCCGCTAGAGCGGGCAGGCTTTTGATTTCGCTGCAAACGGCGTAGCCGTCCATACCGGGCATTTCAATGTCCAGTAGAATAAGGTCTGGCAATATTTCTTTAGCCAGACGGATTGCAGCAGGCCCAGATGTCGCGAAGTGGATGCTTCCAAGGTCTTTCACGGCTTCTCTCAGCACGCGAATGTTGCTCGGCTGATCGTCCACGATCAGTACCACTGGCGGCGTATCATCAGTCGTTAACCGCATGTCTATCATCCTTTTTGTCTGTCCTAGACTCTAGAGCAGCATACAACCAAGTGTAGTGGCATATCATCCATTCTGATCTTGCCGTTAGTCTCGAATAGCTTGTTATAGGTGCTCCTGATGGAAACGCCTAGCTGATGCTCGCTTTCGACACGACGAACCCTCGGATTATTTGAGGCGTGGTATGGATAAGTTCACTGGCGGCTGCCTTTGCGGCAAGGTACGCATCACTGCGTTGGGCTTGCCGTCCCGGGTTGGCGTTTGTCATTGCCTCGATTGCCGCAAGCATCATGGAGCATTGTTCTATGCAGCGACGGTATTCCCTGAGGAAGCGGTGAGCATTGAGGGTGAGACGCACGATTACGCGGGACGGTTTTTCTGTCCTCGTTGTGGTTCGTCGGTTTTTGCTCGCAGTGTAGACGAAATAGAGGTGCATTTGGGAGCTCTAGATGCGCCTGATCAATTGATGCCTACTTATGAGAGCTGGACAGTTCGGCGTGAGGGATGGTTGCCTTTGCTGCCTTTGTCAAAGCGTTACGAGCATGACCGGGATAGTGCAGGGCGTTCTGAGGAGTAAGGCGAGGGAGGGTAGTTTGGTAAGGCCCGGTAACGATGTTTTTGCTGCATCATTGTTACCGGGCACCATCGTGCTTTTGGCAGCTAATCAGGCCAGCGGTATGCGCTCCCACACCCAATACATGCCGGTGCACGCGATAAGGGTAATACCGACGGGCAGTATTACCCGTTGGTAAATCCACTGGTGTCTCAGCAAAAAAATCAGCGGTACAAACACTACAACAATGGCTAGCTGAGCCAACTCGACGCCGATGTTGAAACTGGCGAGGGCGACGGCTAATGAACCCGTGTTCACCAGAAAGTCAGACAACACGCTGGCGAAGCCAAAGCCGTGAATCAGGCCGAAGCCAAAGCCCAGCAAGTAGAGCCGTCCGCCGAGGAATGGCCAGACGATATTCGCCGCTGCCGCCACGATAGATAGCGCAATGATGGTCTCAATCCAGGCGATATCGAAACGTACCCAACCTAGCGTTGCCATGACCAGCGTGATTGAGTGCGCGAGGGTAAAGGCGGTGACAACCAATGCGACTTCCTTGACCGCGGCGCCCATGCTGTCAACGCTTACCCAGCGACCGTTTTTTCGCTTGAGCACGGCAGGCAACATAAGCGCGAGCAAAAACAGGATGTGATCGTAGCCGATCCAAAGGTGCACCATGCCTTCCCAGAGGAAGGTTTTCGCGGTCTGGAGCAGGCCTGGATTGTCTGCCAGCGCCAGACTGCGTTGACCGGGGCTGAGTACAGTGAGTCGCTCGTTGCCGTCCTTGCGCACCATGACCAAAGCTCGATGCTGTGGGTCTTCAGTAAAGAGCAGGTTGTAGTGCAGCTCTTGGCCTGCAGCGCTTTCAGTTGGGCAGTTGGGCTTTAGCTCCATGGCCAAATAATTGCCGTCACTGTGCTGGGTCAATCCTGCCATTCGCCAATCCATTGAGCAGTTTTGCTCTCCGGCGGTCATGCTGATGCGGCGTGCAAGATACTCGGTGATGCCGCTCTGCTGATCTTGCAGCTCACCCCAAGTGACTTGGTTATCGCCATTGCTATCCAGCACCATCACGCCGAGGAGGTCGACCAAGGCGATATCCAGACGCCCCGGTGAGTCCTGGTTTGCGGCATCCCAATATAAAAAACTGTCACTGGCTTTGTGTGCGTGTGCTGAGCCGCAGACAAAGAGCACCAGCAGTAAAATCGATACGATGCGCGTCATAAGGCTGCTCCGCTTTCAACGCCTAAACGCTTGAGGTCGTCTTGTTTGCCCGCAGCTATAGCAGCGCGCACTAACAGTTGACGATCCGGATAGGCTCGCTGGGTCTGCCAGTTTGCCTCGGCCATCTCAAAACCTGCCCGGGCATCACCCTGCACGTCTAACAGAAAACGTGCGTATTCCCATTGATGCAAGAACTCGCCGCGCCAGCTGGCCTCCTGAAAGCGGCCCTGCAGATCTTCGGTCAATGTTTGGCGCTGCGGGTGCTGCAGGTCGGTCATCGCCACCGCTCGTAAGACGGCAAGTGTATCGACTGCTACATAATCACGGGTTAAAGGGAGTACTGCTTTGGCTTGATCGTTCAGCAGCAACCAGTCCGCAAAGCGGGCTCGCCGATACAAATCATCCGGAGCCTGCAATAGTGCCTCCCCCCAGAGCTTGCCAGCGACAGGCATCTCGAGGCGGCTGGTCATATCGGCCAAGGTTACCAGCGCGTAGTCACGCTCTGATGAATGTGCGTTGCGGCTATTTTGAATGCTTAATTGCAGGTCTTGAAAGGCCTGTTCCGGCGCGTCGCCCATGCTTGCCAACTCTGCCGAGCAACTTTGCGCGACCAAGCCTGGCAGCACTTTCTCAAGCCGACCACAGGCCTGTTCGGCACCCTGAATATCGCCGCGTACCAACGCAATGCTGTAGCGGGTAAGCCAGGCTTGATGATTATCCGGGTCGGCTTGCAATACGCGCTCAAGGTCGGCCTCGGCATCGTCAAAGCGATGCAAGCGCTGCAATACGGTGGCGCGCATCAAATAAACATCGGGCGTCCACTCTGACTCTGGCACCTGAGCGAGCAAGCCTTCGGCCAAGCCAAGCGGCCGAGGGCTGCCGGTTTCTCGCGAACGCTGGATAAGCTCGCGCACCTGCAGCGCAAGTATCGCCGGGGACAGTTCGGGGCTATTGCGCTCGGCCTTTGGAATGACTGGCAAGCTGTTGTCGATGCGTAGCACCACCTCCTCGCGAGGCGGTATCTGCACATCAGGACCAATCGGTGCTGCCATGCCCGTAGTGGGCATCAGCAACACAGATAAAATGAGGGGGTACAAGCCGGGGCGAACGCCCCGGCCTCCTTTACTGCTGGCTAAGAAGATCGTTGAAGGCATCCTCGTTATCCTGATCGTCATAGGTGATGTCTAGCGCATTGATATCCACAGGCTCAGCGGTATCACTAGTCTGTGCAAAAATATCCTGCACTAGAGCGGTAAAGGTCGTTGGCTGCATTCCGCCGCCCCCGTCACCGCCACCACCATCTGCGCTGTCATTTCCGCCACCACCGCCGCCGCTGAGGCAGCCGGTAAGCACCAGGCTACTGAGCGCCAACACACCTAAGGTTTTGACTAGGTACATGATGATCCCTCCTTAGTTAGGTGCGCCGGGCAAAGGCGTATTCAGGTAAGGAAAACTTACCATCAGATTCGCTGGATCAACCTGCACACCATCGGTGAACGGTGCAGTATTGTTCGGAGCAACCGTGGCATCGGATATCAAAGCGCCCATGGCGACGCGCAAAGATGCATCTACTACGTCATCAATCGGCCGGCGACCGTTCGGGAATCCGGCGTTATCACCACCAAGCACACCCAGGTCGTTCTGCATACCAAAGGCCGTCACTTCAATGGCCGGGTTCAAGCGCAGCATTTCAGAGCCTGTTACACCCACTGGCATATTGACGCCGGGTACGCCTTCCAGAAAGGCTGTTACCAGGTCGGTGCGGGGGAACATGTTGGGCGCTACAGCGGTACCGGCAAACAGAATTTCCAGTAACTCAGGCAACGTAGGGTTGGTAACGTAAGTAGCAAACTGGCCGTCGTCCATAGGCTGGCTCGCATTGAACGCATCCTTGTCTTTCAGACCGATCACGACTTCGTTGACCAATGGCATGCCCAGACGTGACACCTGGGTATAGGCACCGCCGGATACGCTGGCGCCAGTACCGTCAGCCATGGGCTCTGGGTTAAGCACGCGTGCCTGACGCAGGCTGGCAGTGGTCCACCCGCCAAGCACAGGCTGCCCGGCCGAGTTAGCCGCTACACCCGTCAGGCAGGAAATAGGTACTTCCAGCGCTAGCGAGGTTACGTTCTTGTCTGCCAGGTCATTGGTTTCCGCATTGCGCGGCCCCAGCGGATTGGTGTTAACCAAGTCAAATATCTCACCCAGGTTGACCGCAAAGGCTTCCTGGCGCTGGCCGGCGAAAACGCGAACGTCGCTGTTGCAACCGGAAAAAGCCCCTGCATAGATGTGCTCTTCAGCGTAGCCTTGGTAGTCGGAAAAGGACTTACCACCGATGTTGTCCACCGGCTTGATGAAGGTATTGCTGCCATCCAGGGTGTTCATCATTTTTTCTGCGGTGCCGGTGCGTCTGTCGCCTCTGATGACGGAAACTTCATACGTCTGAGTCATCTGAACCGACCCGGTATCGCCTGGCCCTGGGCCAATGCCACCGATGTTTTTCAACGGCACGGAGACTTGCTCGGTAGCGCCGGAGTCGCCTACTGCCAGCTGCAAGTCTTGCTCTACGTCGGTGAATTTGAATTGGAAGGTGATGTCTTCCTGTGCGTTGCCGGAATTGTCGATATGAATTTCGTATATCGCATCCTGGTCCAGATCAAAGTAGTTCGGTCCGCCGTAGGCATCCTGCAGGGGCAGGTAGTTAGCGATCAAAGTCACGGTATTTTCGCGACCAATTTCATAACTGCGGAACATGTAAAAATCAGTTCCGTCTACCTTGGGCGCCTTGGTAATAAAAGGTGCTTCACGGTGGCTTGAAGCAAAACTGACTGCCGAGCCAAGGCATACACCCAGTACAGCGGTTGAGATTAAAGACCGTTGAAAAAGACGGTTCATGGGGAAACTCCTTTTTGATTGTTTTACCGTTACCTCCATGTAGTTACGGACACCAGCAAAAAAAAGATGCACTTGTGGCGTTTTTTTTTTAATCAGCCGGGAGTGGCTGCACAGTAGAGCAGGGGATTGTCTGGAAGGACGAGGCTAGCGGGAGGTGGCTGGCCAGCAGGTATCTGCTGGCCAGCCAATCATCGGTAAGGCTTAAATCTCGGTCAAAGCGCCCTGCGCCACCACCGGCCCAGTGGGCAGTCCAGTAGGCGAGCCGCCAGCTGGTTCCAGCGAGATTGCAAAGACATTGGCCGCCTCAGCCAGTGCGCGCATATCGGCTGGTACACGGACGGCGGTCGGGCGAGCATCTGATAGTAATCCCAGGGATAGGGGTTGTGCGTTGCCTGCGATCAACCACAACTGAGCCACCCTGCCATTCAAGTCCACGTCTGCTACAGGTATTACTATCATCGTCTCCCGATTGGCATCGAGCGCGACAGTAAAGGCAGTCTGACCATTTTCCAGGTGCAACGAGACGGCGATAAGCGAGTCGGCGACTGGCTCTTGCGCAAGGTTGTTCCACAGCAACGCGCTTAATACCAAGGTTGCGGCAAGACTGGATGCGGTCAGCCAGCGCCACAGCAGCAAACTCGACCACAAGGTGCCCGGCTGCTGCGCGGCTTGCGGAGCCTGTGTTGGCGCCGACCTTAGTTGAATCTCTTCACGTATCCGAGCCCAGATAAACTCCGGTGGCACGACATCGGATATCTCAGCAAGCATCGGGGCTAACCGCTCCTGCCACTCAGGCAAATGCTGGGCGTACATTGGGTCGCTTTCTACACGCTGCTCTACTGCAGCGCGCTCGTCCGCATCCAGCACGCCCAGCACATACTCGGCCAGCCGGAGGTCGTCACCTTCATCAATATTCATAGTGTTGTTCATTTTTCGAGACAAGCCTTGAGGCTTTGCAAGCCCCGGCGTATCCAGCTCTTCATAGTGCCAAGGGGCACCCCGGTGCGCTTGGCCAAATCGTCATAGGTGCAACCGTCAAAAAAAGCGATCTGGATAACCGTGCGATGTTTTTCCTGGAGGGTCGACATGCACGTTTTCAAGCGGCGCTGAACGCCATCTTGGTCGAGCGCAGTATCCGCATTTAGCGGGTCTTGTTCGTCGAGTTCTACGGGATCAAGGTGGTTATCGAAGCCCCCCGACCTGATCCGGTCAATGCATTTGTTTCTGGCAAGCATCGCCAACCAGGTAATGGGGTTGCCTAGCTGGCCATCGTACTGACCCGCTTTGCGCCAAACCAGGATGTAAATTTCCTGAAGCACATCTTCAGCGTCCTGACGCCGCGCCAGCATGCGCTTGCAGATGCCAAACAGCTTTGCACTGGTGAGCTGGTACAGCTGGTCAAAGGCATGTTCGTCGGCCCGCCCAACGGCCTCCAGCAACTGACTTAGGCGTTCAGTATCGTGCGATGCAGCCATCACTAACTTAATCCGTTATGTATCTGACTCAGCGCGAGCCAAATTGATGCGAATCACGTTAGCAGTAATTTGTTGAAGTAACTATCTTGGCGGCTGCAAAGGTATTTAGTCATACCGAATTCTGTGCCGGACTCGACTTTTGGGGCGCGCGCAGGTCAGCGGAGTTTGTGAAAAAGCAGGCTATCAAGGTATGGCGTGTCGTGTTATTGAGCGACAGGGATGGGTGATGGCCGAGCACGAAAGGGTCTGATAGTAAGCTTGTAGTGGTCTACTAATCCCGGACACCAACGTAGGTGGTAAAATTGTCACCATAAGCAAGGTGTCAGATGATCAGGAAACGACGCACTTTTCTCCCGAGCTCAAGCAGGAGGCAGCCCGCCTAGTGCTTGATCAAGGGTATGGCATTCTCCAGGCTTGTTGTTCTCTCGGTGTAGGAGAAAGCGCTCTTCGCCGTTGGGCAGGTCAGATGTCGCAGGAACGTGAAGGCGTTACTCCCAAGGGCAAAGCCCTGACACCAGAGCAGCGCAAGACCAAGGGGTTTGAGGTCCGCTGCAAGCGCCTTGAGATGGAGAAAACTGTATTAAAAAAGGCTATGGTGAGTTCAACCGGTCGTTGCAACTATTTCATTTAGCTGCTTCTCTCAGGCTTATCAATCATCAACATTAATCATGCGAGTCTCTCAATGGCCGGTCAACCAATTTCGATATCTCCAAAATTTTGATTACACCCCGGCCTCGTTTGATAGCACCTGTGGACTCTAGCTCCTTTAGTGACCGATTAACTGTTTGCCTTGAGAGCGAGAGCATTAAGCCTAGACGCTCCTGCGATATCCTGACGACTCGGTGGTGCTGCCCCGGCAGCGAGTCGAATCCTTTTGCCATTACCGTTAGGCGGCTGGCTATGAGCTCGGTTGCGGGAAGTAGTGAATTGTCTTCAATTAGAGAGAAGAGAATTCTCACCTTTTGAGTCAGCAAACGACCAAACTCTTTCCAATATTCAGGGTGTTTATCCAGAATGTTGGCTAATGTTTTTCGCGTTACGTGAAGGAAACTCGCTTTAGACTCTACCCAGGCATCGTGTGTGCGAGGTGCGCTGTCGAACAGCGCGATCTCGCCAAACCATTGCGGTGGTTCCAACAATACCAGCATGGATTCACTGCCCCCTGATGTGCTGCCGGTAATCCGCACAGAGCCTTTGAGCAAGCAGTAAATTCCATCATCTGCATCTCCGCGTGCGAATAAACGTTGGCCTGACTCGCTGTGTTGCAGTTGGGCTTTAGCAAGCAGCTCGCTGGCGAGATTCGGCGGCAAAGACTTGAACCAGCCGCCTGCGCGCACAGCATCTTCCCAATCTAGTGGTTGTGTCTGCTTCATGCTTTGCTCTCATGAGTTTGTCAACCAAGAGAAAGCCTTCGTCGTTGCATTTGCTCATGCTTGGCGGAAAATCAGGACGTTAGCACAGGTGGTGCCGAGAATAATCAAGTTTAATCTGGCTCCTAGTGTGTGGATTTTTAGCGATCTAAGACAGACTGTCCATGCCTCGTTTGCCTGGCACCCGACCTATGTGGACGCCTTTTGTACAGATTTACAATGACTCCTCTCGTGTTTAGCCTGCTGCCTGCAATTACAAGATGGCATACAGGTGGCTCGAGCCAGTTCAGCTCAATAACCGCTGCGCAAATGAACCAAGTGACGGGGGAAGTCGGTGGCCGAGTGGAAGCGCAGGTGCGGGATGCTGTTGGGGCGGTTGAACGCGTGGTTGCGTGATAGTCCCGTTTGGCAGTGGGTGATGTTTCTGCTCCTCAGTGTGTTCCTTGTAGCTGGCCTTCGTTTTATTCAGGTTCCCGCAGCGATATTGCTTGGCTGCCTGGTGGCAGCTGCATTCACGAGTATGAATGGTTGGCAGATAAAAATACCTTTGCCGCTCTTTATCGTGGCGCAAGGCGTCATCGGCTGCATGATTGCGCGCTCTATCGTGCCCGGGGTTTTCACAGAAATAATCGTTTTTTGGCCAGTCCTGTTGGCAGTGGTGCTGTCGGTGATTATTGCCAGTGTACTGCTGGGCCTTTTACTGACGCGACGGAAGCTGCTCCCCGGCACCACCGGTGTATGGGGCTTGTTGCCCGGCGGCGCGACCGCCCTGATTCTTATGGCGGATGCCAATGGGGCCGATAGCCGTTTGGTCGCCATGATGCAGTACCTGCGCATCGTTATGGTAGCGCTGCTGGCGTCGGTTGTTAGTTGGATCTGGATAGGTCCATCTGTCCAGCCGCCAGCGGTCGATTGGTTTCCGGCCATTGACTGGCTTTCGTTGGCCACTACCTTTGCGATTATACTTTCCGGCTATTTATCTACCGGCTGGTTGCGTATTCCTGCGGGTGCCTTGCTACTGCCTATGGCTATTGGCGCGGTGCTGCAGAACACAGGCGCCGTGCAGCTGGCTTTGCCGCCTTGGCTGCTGGCGAGCAGCTTTGCTCTAGTGGGCTGGAGTGTTGGGGTACGGTTTACACCCACGGTTGTTAAACATTGTCTTAGGGCGCTCCCCAGCGTTCTGTTGTCTGTCAGTATCCTGCTCGCAATCTGTGGTGGTCTGGCGGCCTTGCTGACGCGTTACGCTAATATCGATCCCTTGACCGCCTACCTTGCCACCAGTCCTGGCGGGGTTGATTCAATTGCAGTGATAGCTGCATCTGCGCCGGTAGACATGCCGTTTGTGGTCGCGCTGCAGACGCTGCGTTTTTTCTTGGTGATTATGCTTGGGCCTTGGATTGCCAAGCGGGTCTCTCGTTGGTTTAACCAGAAATGAAGGTACTCTCGTTCAGCTGCGCTGGCGTTGCCTCCCGGCTTTCCTGGTTGCTACTTCCCCCCCCCCGTTCCAGCCAAAGATATGTTGCGTATGGCGCTGCCTGTCGTTGACGGCCAAGTGGTAGTGAGCGGGAATGGGGGCGCTAGAACTGAGCGAGAATATCAGGCATAAAGTCATATCGTTTCCGCAGCAGGGCAGCTTGCTTGGAGAACGGCTAGCCACCCAGGCTTCGCTGAAGTTTGCCGTAAGGAGAGTGATATGACTGACAGGGCAACAGCCCGCGAAGAGTTGCCGCCGCAGGTGGCCGAGCCAGCAACCATGACGGTGTTGACCAGAGTGCGGGAGTTAATTGTGACGGGACAGGCCGCAGCCGGATCTTGGCTGAAAGCCGAAGCCCTGGCTAAGCAGGTCGGTGTATCCCGCACGCCGGTACGCAGCGCGCTGGCCGTGCTTACAGCAGAAGGGCTCGTCAGCTACAGCGTCAACAAAGGCTATGCAGTCAAGGAGATAACGCTTCGAGACATTTTCGATGCAATAGATGCGCGCTCTGTGCTGGAAAGCCGGGCTTGCTGCCTCTCAGTGGATTACGGCTGGAGTGACGCAGAACTGGTTGAGCTGAGAGGGTACGTGCAAGCCAGTGCCGCGATACTGCAGTGCGGTGAGTGGTCAGAAGGAATTGAGCGGAACTGGTACGTGATCAACCGTAATCTGCATGCTCTTATCATGAACGTTTCGCGCAATTCCGCTATTCGCAATGCCGTGCGCATGACTCTGCTGTATCCAATCTTTGGAGATATCGCGCGCCTTTCACCCGTAGTCGCAAGCCACGTACCCCAGCGTTTCAGGTTGCTGCCGACGCAACCGCCGGGTTACATCCTTGAGATGCATCAGGATTACGTGACGATTTTGAATGCCATCGAGAGCGAAGACGCCGGCCTGGCGGGAGAGCTTATGCTGCGTCACATTTTAAAAGAACGCTCTCGTTTGGCAGGTATTGCAACGCGCTTGTAGCGCCTCCCCAGCAAAGCCCATCTGTGGCTCCGGATCCCAGAAAATAAGGCCCATAAGGGTTACGGCAAGAATGTATACCGAGCCCAGAGAACTCCACCGCTCTCTTCATATTGACAAATTGCATCCACTTGTATTGGTTATTGCATTCATTATTATGCTTCGACGATGTGAATAATGAGGACAGAAAATGGCTGGTCAATTAGAAGGTAGTGTCAAGGTTATCGTGCCATGTGGCTCGCTGGGTTCCGGTGTGCGTGAAGAAGAAATTGCTTTCGGCTTGGCGCAGGGGGCACATGCTATTGCAACGGATGCGGGTTCCACAGACAGCGGTGCAGCTTATCTGGCGTTGGGTAAGTCGAAAAACAACCGGGGCGCGGTCAAGCGTGACATGACCATCTTGATGAAGGCGCATGCTAGTGCCGGTGTGCCAATCATCGTTGGGACTTCTGGTCAGGCGGGCGGTGATCTCAACCTGAACTGGACGCGCGACATCGTACTGGAAATCGCAGAAGAGCTGGGTATCAAACCCAAAATCGCCTTGATTTACAGCGAGCAGGAAAAGAGCAGTATCAAGAGGCTGAACACAGCAGGCCGCATTACACCCCTGGCTCCGCTTGGTGCGCTGGATGACGCTACGGTCGATTCCTGCGAGCACATCGTTGCCGCTTTAGGTGTGGAGCCGTTTGTCGATGCGCTGGCTGCCGGCGCTGATATCGTGCTGGCTGGTCGCGCGACCGATACCGCCGTGATTGCTGCCTACCCAATTTGGAAAGGAGCCTCTTGGGGGCCATCCTGGCATGCGGGTAAAACCGCAGAGTGCGGTGTTCAGTGTTCAGTAAATCCAACCTTGGGTTCTGGTGTGTTGTTGAGTGTGCACGGCGACGGTTTTGATGTGCGTCCTCTCACTGATGAGAATGTTTGCACGCCAAACAGCGTGTCTGCGCACATGCTTTACGAAAACAGCGATCCGTTCCGGCTGCTAGAGCCAGGCGGCATTCTTAATGTGACCGATGCGCGCTATGCGCAACTGGATAAACACACGGTACGAGTGACTGGCTCGCGCTGGGACCCAATGCCCTACACCATGAAACTGGAAGGGGCTGCCGGCGGCATGTATCAGACGATCATGCTAGTAGGCATTCAGGACCCGGATGTGCTGAATGATATTGATGGTTTTCATGATCGGCTCCTCGCGGCGTTGTATGAGCGCACGCGCAAGTCGATTCCTGCCGATGAACTGGGCGAGTTCCATATATCGCTGCGTATGTATGGCTGGAACGCGGTGACCGGGGTTAAGCCTCCGGAAGGAACGGCACCGCCACCCGAGATCGGCATGCTGTTTGTCTCGACTGCGGCGACGCAGGAGATGGCCAGCACCATCGCTCATGCCTGCAACCCCTACTTTTTCCATTATCCGAACGTGATGGACAAGGAACTGCCCTCGTACGGCTTCGCGTTTACGCCGGCGGACGTTCCCCGCGGTCAGGTGTTCGAGTTCAAGCTAAACCATGTAGTCGCACTGGATGACCCGGGTGAGCTGGTGCGGTTGCACTGGATCGATCTTGCTGCAGACGCACCCGTCCAACAGGAGGCTAAGTGATGACCAAGTTGAAAGACGTATGTCGCCATGTGCGCTCAAAGCAGGCTGGGCCGTTCTGGATCACCTTCGATATTTTTTTCGACGGCAAAGAAAGCTTTGATCGTTATCACGACAGCGCCGCACTGTCGTCGGCCCAATTTGAAAAGCTCTACGGAACAGACCCAAGTCTAGTAAAGCGTATTCCCGTTCCTTATCTGGAAATGGTGAAGGTCTCGTTTCCCAGGCCGACCCCCCAGGGCGGTATGGTGGAGCGTGATATGCACGCCGGCCAGCAGTACGTGCGCTTGCTCGAAGTCAGCCTGGATTGATTCTTTCCCCTGGTAGAAGGCAGTCGTTCTTGCGCTCTGCGCTCGAGCGACTGCTGCGTTCTGCCTGCCATCTCGAGACCGTGAGGCTTTCATGCAAGACGACACCATCGCCCGGCAACTGGCCAGCTATACCCGCGAGTTCGGCAGCCTTGGCCTGCCGGACGTTGTAATCGAGTGCGTTAAGAATCGCTTTGTTGATAGCTTGGCCTGTGTACTGGGCGCCTACGGTAGCGCACCGGTTAAAGCCGCCGTTGCCTATGCTGCCAGTCAACCGGGGACTGCGTCCAGCGTCTTTGGTGCGAAGGTCAAGACAAGCCCGGAGCTGGCCGCCTTTGCCAACGGGACTATGGTCCGCTATCTGGATTATAACGACGGCTATATGGGACTGGAACCCGGGCACCCCAGTGACAATATCCCGGCTTGCCTTGCATTGGCTGAGGTTGAAGGCGCTACTGGTAATGAGCTTATCTGCGCTATAGCACTCGCTTACGAAATTCAGATGAGGCTGCAGGATGCAGCCAGTCTCAACAAGAGAGGCTGGGATCACGTTAATTACATCAATGTTGCGATGGCCGCTGCCGCTGCAAAACTGATGAAGCTGGACCAAATGCAAACCGAGCATGCGATCAACATTGCGTTGAGCGGGCACTTGGCAATGCGTCAGGTGCGCTCGGGTTCGCTATCAGACTGGAAAGGTTGCTCTGCGGCTAACGCTGCCCGTAATGCGATCTTTTCAGCGCAGTTGGCGCGCCATGGTATGACCGGACCTTCACCTGTTTTCGAAGGTGATATGGGTTTTTTCAATCAGGTGACCGGTTCGTTTGATCTTGATACAGGTCGCTTCGGCACTTCGGATAATGGCGACTATGCGATCCTGCGCTCGCTGACCAAAACTTTCCCTACGAATGGTGAGTTGCACACGGCCGTGTGGGCGGCCCTTGAGCTGAAGCAACAGGTCCCTGAGCTTAAAAGCATCTCGTCGATCCTGATTGAAACGTCGGAATTCAATAAGCGGGTTCTGGCGGACAACGCGGAGAAGTGGAAGCCGCAGACACGGGAAACAGCAGATCACAGTCTGCCTTACAACGTGGTCAGGGCGATGCTCGATGGTGATATTTCTCTCGATTCATACTCGCTGGAAAAGATCACCGATCCACTGGCCGTGGCGCTTATGGAAAAGGTCAGGGTGACCGAGGATGCGGCGTTGAGCAAACTGTTTCCGCAGCACTTGGCTAACCGGGTGACGGTCACGTTGAGTACGGGTGAGTACTATTCTAGCGAAGTGATCAGTGGTCCTGGTTCGGTCGAATCGCCAATGTCACGAGAGGCTTTTGAAGCGAAGTTTCGAAAGATGGCCGCGAGACACATCAGTGTCGAAGCGCAGGACCAGGTGCTCAGCTTTGTTTCGAGTTTGAGTGCTGCGGTCTGTTACCAGCCTTTGTTCAAAGCGATGGCTTTGGATTAAACCCGGACGACTGGCGGCACGGGGCTGGCGAGTGAGCTAACCGCTTTCTCTGTGGCGAGGTAACTTGATAATAAAAATAGAGGCGATTATCCATGAATAATTTCACCGGTTGCATTCTGTCCCTTTTAGTAAGCATCGCGCTTCCAATTTCAGCAAATGTGTCAGCCTCCGAGGACGAGACATTGAAAGAAAAAATTGTCGATGCAGCTCAGAATATTGATCGTTTACCGTTTGTCGATTTTAACGCGCTGATTTCCGGTCGACCTGGCGATAGATACACTGCCATGAGGGAAAGGCCAACAGCTTTTCATGCGTTGCATACGGATCCCAGGTTTTCATTTTCCATGTACTTCCCTGAGGGCTTTTTAGAGAGTCCAGATGATTACCGCTTGCTTGTGTTGATTCATGGCTCAGGGAGGAACGCGGGCGAATACAGAAACGCGTTCAAAGAGTATGCAGACCGAAACAAGTTTGTATTATTAGCTCCGCTATTCCCTGTGGGAGTGTATGGAAACGGGTACGCCGATGGGTACAAATTCCTTTCGGAAAAAGAGACCCGCTATGACCTCGTGTTGCTTGAAATGGTGGAAGAGCTCAGCAAGGCATGCAGCTGTGATTTCGGGCGATTTTATTTGTACGGATTCTCGGGTGGTGGACAGTTTGCGCACAGATTCCTATATGTTCACCCGGAACGCTTGAAATCAGTGTCGATCGGCGCGCCAGGATTAGCTACAAAGATTAATGACAGCAGCCCTTGGTTTTTTGGCACCGCTGGGTTTGCTGAAAAATTTGGGACAGAACTTGATCTAGATGCCATCAAGACGGTGCCAGTACAGATTATTGTGGGAGACCAGGATGTCCGGCCAATGCCAGTGCCAAATGCGTATAAGGGCATTGTTGCTGAGCTGGTAGGAGAATATGGTGACAATCGTTTGGAAAATATGAAAGTTCTTCAGGATCACTATGCTCAGATGGGCCTGCAGACAGAGCTAAAGGTGATCAGCGGCGTTGGTCACGAAGGCTTAAAGATGGCGCCCTATGTGATGGGGTTTTTTGTCGATGTACGCAATCGCTCAAAGTAGGCTTGCGCAGTTTAGGGTTGAATGGTTGATGTGAGCGCATCGCTTACAAGGTTGGCAGGTCGCCGGGGTAATTGCTCAAGGGGCTGATTGGCACTTGGAGGGCTAAACTTCAGGGCGACTTGAAATGCACAAGGCAGGCCAGCAATCGCCTGCTTTTTTTCGACGCTCTGGGTCCATATATGTCTTCTTCATCTGCAAAGTTGCACCCCTCCGCAGAGGACTTGCGTGTCTTCCTGTCGGTGCTGCGCAAAGGTGGTTTTGCTGGCGCGGCGCAGGAGTTGGGCATGTCACCGGCCTATGTCAGCAAGCGAATCCATATTCTGGAGGACTGCCTTGGCGCCAAGCTGTTTCACCGCACGACGCGGCAAGTGGTGCTTACGGAGCACGGAGAACGCGCTCAGGATTGGGCGATACTGATCCTTGAGAACATGGAGAGCTTTGTGTCCGAGGTCTCTGCAGCTCGTAGTGCGCCCAAGGGTGTGTTGCGTGTCTGTAGTAGCTTCGGCATGGGGCGAAATCATGTGGCCCAAGCGATATCTGCACTGGCTAACGGCTACCCGCAGCTCGCAATAAGTCTGGAGGTGTTTGACCGTCCGGTAGATATCATCAGTGAAGGCTACGATATCGAGATCCGGGTGGGGGACGATCTACCAAGTCAACATATTGCTCGTAAGCTGGCTACCAACCAACGTGTACTGTGTGCTGCCCCCCATTATCTTGCCACGCATGGCAGTCCTGCAGAGTTGGGTGACCTAGTAAAGCACTCCTGCCTAGCGATAAAGGAGCGGGGCACGCCGTTCCGAACTTGGGAGTTGCGAGATTCGGTAGGGCAGATGCACGTGGTTAAAGTTGATGGACCTCTCTCCTCGAATAATGGGGAGATTGTCCTGAGTTGGGCCGTTCAGGGGCACGGGATAATATTGCGCTCAATGTGGGATGTTAACCCCCTGTTGGATCGCGGTGCGCTGGTCAGGATTCTTAGTGATTACACGCAAAGTGCGAACGTATGGGCGATCTACCCCACTAGGTTGCATGACTCTGCCAAGCTGCGTGTATGCATGCAGTTCATGGAGGCATACTTCAATCGGCTGGGGGAGTAGGGGCGTCTTCTAAGCGTTAAGCTAACCAAGGGTTCCGATTGAAATGCGCGATTTCGAACTGGCGAATTGCCTCGCCGCGCTGCAGTGTCGTGTCGATTGCGTCCAGCCCTTTCAACAGCGAGTTTCTGCGCATGGCGTCAATGCGGAAGTCGATCCTGTCGCCATCGGCTAGGGTTATCGTCTGGCAGTACAGATCCACCTCTATCTCAGCGTTACTGGCCTCGCTGATCGTTTCCCCCAAATAGTGTAAATCGGCCTCAGGCAGCTCTATCAAGAGAACGCCATTGCGCTGGCAATTGTCAAAAAAAATGCCTGCGAAGCTGGTTCCTATAAGAGCGCGTATGCCCATCTGTTTCAGTCCCCAAACTGCATGCTCGCGACTGGATCCGCATCCAAAGTTGGGGCCGACCACCATAAAGCTTGCAGCAGTCCAAGGAGACTTGTGCAGAATGAAGCTCGGGTCTGGGTCACCATTGCTCTGGAACCGTAAATCATAAAAAAGACCTCGGTCGAGCCCTTTTCTGTCGATACCTTTGAGAAACTGTTTAGGCATTATCACATCGGTATCAATGTTGGCTGCTGGCATTGGGGCGGCAATGCCTTTTACTTTTATAAAGGGTTCCATCTCAAATGATTCCTTGTGACAGATTGCGGACATCTACCAAATGGCCGCTGACTGCGGCAGCGGCAACCATGGCCGGACTCATCAGATGCGTTCGAGCTCCGGCGCCCTGGCGGCCTTCAAAGTTACGGTTAGTACTGGAGGCGCAACGATCCCCGGGCGCTAGTACATCGTCGTTCATGGCCAAGCACATCGAGCAGCCGGATTGGCGCCATTCGAAGCCAGCATCCAGGAATGTTTTGGCTAACCCTTCAGCCTCTGCTTGAGCACGTACTGCAGTTGAGCCAGGAACTATCATGGCGCGAACATGAGCTGCGACAGTTTTGCCTCGAACAACTATTGCTGCATCCCTGAGGTCTTCAATACGTGCATTGGTACAAGAACCGATAAACGCATGCGTGATCTGGATATCGGTAAGTGGCATTTTTGCACTGAGCCCCATATACCGCAGCGAACGCTCCATCGCTGCTCGGCGAATCGGATCCGGTTGTTCTGCTGGGTCGGGTACATGACCGCCTATGGGCGAGGCCTGATCGGGGCTGGTTCCCCAAGTCACCATAGGTTCCAGACTGCCGCCGTCCATATAGATTTCTGCATCAAAGCTGGCGCCGGGATCGGTGTAGAGTTCACTCCAGCTAGTGCGCGCGAGCTGCCAAAGTTCCCCTTTTGGTACTCTCGGTTTGTGTTGCAAGTACTCGTACACCTTTCTGTCCGGCGCCATGAACGCGCCCCTCGCGCCGGCCTCTACGGCCATATTGCAAATGGTCATTCTAGCTTCAACGGACATATCGCTGATTGCCTGGCCATCGAACTCGATGGCATACCCAGTGGCGCCGGCGGCACCAATTTTTTCAATCAGCGCCATGATGATGTCTTTCGATCTCACTCCCGGCCCAAGTTGGCCTGTCACTGTGACACGCATCGTTTTCAGGCGCTTGTAAACCAATGTCTGTGTTGCCAGCAGGTGTTCTATTTCCGAGGTGCCTATACCGAATCCGAACGCCCCGAGTGCACCATAAGTCGTGGTGTGACTGTCGCCTGCGGCAATGACCATGCCCGGCAGAATAAAGCCTTGCTCTGGGGCTACTACGTGTTCGATTCCTTGCCGCTTGTCGAGGACGTCAAACAGTTCAATGCCAAAATCATGGCAGTTCTGCGCAAAGTAGGAGACCTGTCGAGCGCCACCTGAGTCCGGCATGGCAGCGATGCGCTCAGGAGTGGTTGGGTTGACGTGGTCCACCACGCCCAGGGTGGCGGCAGGCCTTTTGACGCGACGATTGGCTTCTCTGAGACCGCTGAACGCTTGGGGGCTGGTGTATTCGTTGGCCACCTGGCGGTCAATGTAGAGGAGTACATGGCCATCGTTGTCCAGGGTGCACACGGTATGCGAGTCGATGTGTTTTTCGTACAGGGTTCTGGGCTTGTTCATGGCAGCAAGGAAGGTCCTCAAGGGTCACTGTTAGCTCGGTGACCTGATTGATCTGAAAGGGCCTAGCTTAGAGGTTGGGTCATCCCTATCAATACGCAGTTCGTGTTCTCGGTATTTGCATTTCGTGTTCAATCCGTGGGATGAACACGAAATGCACGACGTGTAGTTGTTTGCCAGCACTACCTCGTCCTTGTTTTGGCCGCCTTTGGCAACATGCCGGTATACCGCGCTCGGTAGCGGGCATCCTGGTGCTGGTTGTACTGCTCGCTGGCATGGGCGATCCAGCCGATGAGCCTGCCGATTGCGGCCAAGGCATTTTCCTGGCCGTGCAGTTTGAATTTGCGCCCAATGAAACTCACCATCAGTACGAACTCAGGTGGATATTCCACTAGCTCCGAGGCCACGGAGAAGGCCTTCTTGAGCTTCAGGAATTCCTCGTCGCCGTCGAATACGCGGTTCATTGCCTGCATCAGGCTTGTTGCGCGCGGGTCTTTCACCAAATGCACGTTTGGTCCGAAACCGGGCACCTTCCCGCTTTGACTATAGCGTTGCAGCACCGGTTGGGAGGGGTCACTTGCGCTGCAGATCTCATCAATCATCCGGCTAACCACTTCGTTCCTGCCGTAGATGATCTTGCGGCCCCTGGCGGCGGTCAGCCCTGCGACTACGGCGTAGTAAGGTGTGACACCGGTGGTGGCGGCGACTCGCACGCTGTAGGCAGTATGTTCCATTTCGTGATCGACGCTCAGGATCAGCAGTCGGCGAATTAGGTCCGCGTAATCGGGCCCCACGCCGCAGGCTAGCGCAATCTGTTCATGCAGCAATCGTGTGTTGGGTACTGTGGCGCCCACAACCAAAGCGGCAAACCAGCGAACGACATCCGCGCCGGTTCGCGCGTAAGTATCCACCGAGAGATCAAACGCTTTGGGGTTGGCTCTTTCTGCCAAGGGAAATAGCGCGATCGCTTTCTCCGGTGCGGACATGCGTTCATATATCTTGAGCAGGGCTTCGGTGCCCTCGGGGATATTGGGCAGTGTATTGCCGAACGCACCCGGTACCTGCCACATGATTTCGGCGACCTCTTCAACGGTGGCATGCTCGGCGAGCTCAGCCGCGTCGTGCCCCCTGTAATACAGACCGTCATCGGTGATAAGGGTAATGCCGCTGTCTGGCGTGGACCGTCCTGACCGGGGGCTGCCGTCTGTCGTCGGACGATTTTTTACTAGGCGTTGAATGTCTTCGGCCCAGTACTGCCGACGTGGCGATCCAGGCACTTTCAGAGAGCGAATGTTTTTCCGGCTGACGTAGGCGTACAGCGTGGGGAGCTGAATACCGAGTAATGCCGCCGCCTCTTCGGCTGAGAGGTATAAACCCTTCTGTTCAGGCATGACGTACCTTGTATATTGATTTTATGTGTACAGATTTACGAATTATATCCAATGATAGTAAATGTGCACTCGAATTGTGATTTTAATCAATGCATGTCTGCTTCAGGAGTCGCTCGATGAAGGCCTTTCCCCCGCTGTTGGTAGTAGCGTTTATTCCTTCCTTGGCTGTGGCCAGTGATGCCGGCGTCAATTTTGGTCTGGGTGCTTCGATCAGCTCTAGTCCCTATGCTGGTGAGGGAACATCAATTTCGCCGCTGCCTTTGATTCGCTACGAAAGCGAGCACTTTTTTGTAAACCGTAATAGAGCAGGCGTGCATTTGATTGATGCCGGGGCTTTTACATTGGATGGCGGTATCAGTCTGCGCACGGATGGGATCGACCAGGAAGATTTCGGGCGGCGGGAGCTAGCCGAGAACGGTGTGAATAGAGACCTGCTTGACGATCGTGATGATGCTATTGATGCGCAGCTCACAGCGAAATACAAAAAGCCCTTTGGTGTTGTTGAGTTACGTATCAGTGCCGATACCGGAGGCAATGGGGAACATGCCTGGATGGCCTATGAGTACCCGTTCAGCGCTGGGCCGGTAACTCTTGTTCCAGGTGTGGGGGCAAGGTATTTGTCCGGCAGTTTGGCCAATTACCATTTTGGTATTTCCAGCAAAGAGCAAGCGAGAGGGGTTGGCGCCTATAGTCCGGGCTCTACCTTTTTGCCAGAGATGGGGTTGGGGATGCTCTGGCCAATTGGCGACAAGTGGGCAGTACTGGGCGACTTTCGCTATAGGCCCTTGCCGGATGAGCTGATAGAGAGCCCTCTGGTGGAAGACGGGGTGGATAGCAACTATTCGCTATTTCTAGGTATCACGAGGCAGTTCTAGGTCGCTCGTAATGCCTTGAAGGCAGCGTTGCGCGAGACCTTCTGCAACCAATTCGAGTGGAGTCTTGCGCAGTTATAGTGGCAGGCACCAAAAAGGGTTGACAGAAAAAATCAAGATTTACACGAAGAACCACCGAATATAGATTCCGTCCGAGCTTCTCGGAATACATATTGATTGATCCGAGATACGTTGACAAAAAAACAAGAAGGTATAACGCATGGCTTGGTTAGGATTTGCAATGGTAGCCACCTTCATGGCGCTGATCATTAGCAAGCGAATGTCTGCAGTGACGGCATTGATATTAGTGCCAGTCGCATTCGGTTTGGCTTGCGGTCTGGGTCCTGAACTCGGTGGGATGGTTTTGGATGGGGTCATTAAGGTTGCACCCACGGCCCTGATGTTGATGTTCGCAATCTTGTACTTCGCGATCATGTACGACGCAGGTCTGTTTGAGCCTGCAGTGCGGCGTATTCTTCGCGCGGCCGGCAATGATCCACTACGCATCGTGCTGGGTACTGCGCTGTTGTCGACTGTCATCTCTTTCGATGGCGACGGCGCAACCACGGTGTTGATCGTTACTACGGCGTTCTTGCCTCTATATCTGCGTCTGGGCATGAATCCGCTGATTCTGGCATTGATGTTGTTGCTGACCAATACAGTTATAAACGTAATTCCCTGGGGCGGTCCGACTGCACGGGCGGCCAGTGCGCTGCACCTGGACGCAATGGAGATATTTCTTGGCATGGTGCCTGCGATGTTGATTGCGTTGGGATATGCGTTTGCCGTGGCCACCTGGCTGGGCTTTCGCGAACGCCGGCGCCTCGGCTGGACGCCCGACGGCAAACCCGTCGTGGTAGATGAGGCTCTTGTTCTATCCAAGGTGAAAGATACGCACAGACCCAAACTGTTCTGGTTGAATATGGCGCTGACGTTGGGGTTGTTTGTGGCGATGGGAACTGGTTTGGTGCCATTGCCGGTGGCTATGATGACCGGGTTCGCCCTGGCGCTGATTGTTAACTACCCGCGTTTGGCTGAGCAAAAGGCACGGATTTCCGCACACTCGGAAAGCGTTCTTACCGTGATTGCGCTGATATTCGCCTCAGGGGCTTTCACCGGCATCCTGTCGGGCTCCGGCATGGTTGATGGCATGTCTGATCTGATTGTCAGCATCGTGCCCGAGGGGGCCGGTCAGCATCTGAGTATCTTCACTGCGTTGGTGAGTATTCCGCTTAATTTTCTACTTTCAAGCGACGCGCTGTACTTTGGCGTCCTCCCGGTTCTTGGCGCAGCCGCGGCAGAGTATGGCGTTGATCCGATGCATATCGCCAGGGCCATGATGGTAGGCCTGCCGATACATGCGTTGAGCCCATTGATTGCACCGATATATTTGATCAGCGGGATTATCAAACGTGATGTCGGTGAAATGCAGCGCTTTTCATTGTTATGGGCTTTGGGTAGCTGCCTGACGTTGATGGTTGCCTGTATCGGCACCTTCGCGATCGTTTAACAAGAGTTCAATAGTGGTTTGCTCGTTGCGGGCCTGGATAAGGCCTGCAAGGGAGCGCTTTGTCCAAATAAAAATAATAGAAGAGGTTTTTATGCTCACTAAAAGAATTATGTTAGTTGCTGGTTCTGTGTTGTTTGCTGGTTCAGGTAATGGCTTTGCTGCAACGATTAGTGATCCCGACCGATTCCAGCATGATGATGGGCGGCTTAATTTGTATCTTCGTGCTTTGCAGATAGATACAGAGATAAATAATGACTTGATTGAAGATCAGTTTGGCGGCTTCCCTGACGGCTCGGAGCTGGGTGGTACTGGAATTGGCGCTATTTTGGATTACAACTCTAGGTATCTGGGCGGTTTTGTCGGTTTCGATGCGTCTCTGTATGGCGTTGCCAAGCTCGACTCAAGAACTAATAGTCGGAATATTTTTGATGATACCGATGGGAGTAATAAGGGGTTTGCCAAAATAGGGCAGGGTTACTTCAAGTTTCGTTATGCCGGCAACACTTGGAATACCGATATGCAGGTCGGTATAGGTCGGTTTGATGCGGGAACAATTGCCACGCTTGATACGCGAATTGCTCCGGGTTCCTATCAGGGTGCGAGGGCACACCTTAGCTTTACCGATTTGGGCATTGGCCCATTGCCGGGTGAGTTGGGTTTCGAGGCGGCCTACATCAATCGCGCCTCTCCACGTGACAGGGAAAATACCGAGCACCTGCTGAGCAAGTCCGGTGAAACCATCGATAACCTATACACCTACGGGTTCAGTTATGACTTGAAAGCGATAGAGCTGAGCTACGGCAGAGGCGTCGCTAAGGACTTCAACGAAAATACGCGCTATGGCGTGACCTTGCAGGCTCCGATAGGAGAGAACGGCGGCGTGATTCTGGATACCCAGTACTACGCATTCGAAAAGGCTGGCGAGGTTTGGGAGCGTGATTGGTTATCTGGCGATGCAGCTTACGACAAAGACGCAAGTTGGTTGAACGTTAACCTCGGTGTGCTGCTCAACCGCCTTCGTTTGGGGCTTTCTTACTCTGAGACAGAGGCGGAGCTTACCAACGGCCAACTGGGTTACGCGTTCTTTGATCACGGCGACAACGTCGATGGTCGGATGGATGCATGGACACGTAGCGGCAACGACTTCAACAACGACGGTGAAAAAACCTGGCAAGTTGGTGCGGAGTACGACCTGAGTGATCTTAGCTTGTTTGGCGTTCCGCTAAAAGGCGTTAATACCATGGTGATCTACAAACAAGGCGAGTTTGATGCCGATAATCCATTTACCGGGTCATCCGAAGGTATTACCGAGCGTCAGAGTGAATATCGGATTTATTACCGGTTCGACGAAGAAGATTATTCCGGACTTTCGCTGGGTGTCATTTATACCGACTATCGAATTGACAGTGACTTTGTAGCGCTGGTTTCTGCGCAGCCAAATAATGTGGTCAATGGTTCAGAAATCCGAACTTATATCGATTATGCGTTTTGATTAAATCATAACTTGGACGGCAGCAGTGCAGGGGGAAGTATGTTGGATGCGCGACGCAAGCAGGTAGTTGTTACTCAAAAATTCTTTGATGAGAACAGTATAGGGTTTCTTGCCGAGCATGGGTGCGACGTCAGGATCGCAAGGCTTCCTGCGGGAAAGGCCGATGGTGGGCTGACTGAAGCTGAACTGGTGGAGATATTGGAGGGAGCAGACGGCTGGATTGTGGGCCATGCCAACGTGACCGCCAGTTTGCTGAAGTCGCTACCTCAGTTACGGGTGATAGCCCGCCGCGGAGTGGGTTATGAGCGCGTAGACACCGACGCAGTTAATGCAGCAGGCAAAGTGGCGACCATCGCGGTGGGTGGTAATGATGCCAGTGTGGCTGACCATACTCTGTGTTTGATGTTGGCAGTTGGGCGCCGACTGAAAGAGTGCCAGAGCGGGTTGGCGGGGGGGGATTGGTCGATCCCCCTAGGTAGTGATTTATATCGCAAAACCGTGGGGGTTATTGGCCTGGGACGAATTGGCAGGGGCGTAATGCAGCGTCTCTCCGGGTTTGAGGTCAAGAGCCTCGTTTACTCGCCGAGGCCGGATTGGTCACACAGTCTGGCGACAGGCGGGTGCTACGTCGATATGGAAACTCTGTTGGCGGAAAGCGACATCGTTACCTTGCATACGCCGCTCAACGCCGATACGCACAAGTTGATTAACAAGGCAGCGCTGGCGCGGATGAAAAAGACGGCGGTGCTTATCAATACCTCCCGCGGCGGGCTGGTTGACGATGCGGATTTGCTGGCGGCCTTGCAGAGCAGGCAAATAGCCGGAGCGGGGCTCGACGTATTTCAGAGTGAGTCTGAGCCAGGGCTTGAAGAGGTTACCAGGCAGCTGATTGGTTTGCCTAACGTTGTTGTTACGCCTCACGTTGGGGCCTCGACGGTAGAGGGCTTGAACCGAACCAACCTCATTGCGGCTCAGTGTGTTGTAGCGGTGCTAGAGGGACGGAATCCACCAAAGTCCTCTGTTATCGCAGATGGCCGGTAGGTCATCCCTGCCGGCACAAGGCACTCAGCATCTTTCGCTGTTTTCAGCGCGGCGCGTTCAAATGTGCTCTGGCGTTCGCATGGGCTAAAGAACTGAGCTTTCTTGCGGGAAGGTCAAATACCGAGCCGCGTGACGTTTTACGAACATATTTAAAGCTGAGGGTTATCGGCATGTTGACGAATAAGGGTGATGACGGGACTGAAGGTGCTTCGTCTACCTCGGGTCTTCCAAAGATGCATCCAGACCTTGTAGTGATTCCTCCTATTTTAAGGCGCCTGGGGCTACTGCCAATTATTGAGGGCAGTGTTCAGAACGTAAGAAGGCAACTGGAAAGGATCAATAAATGGCTTAGCCAGAGCAGTACGCCGCTAAGTTGCGAACAGCTGCTGACCTATGAAGTGAACGGGAGACAGGTGCCCTGTAAAGCTTATTGGCCTGATGACCTAGAGAACCCGCGATTGATGTTCTATTGCCACGGTGGAGGCTTTCGTCATGGCACATTGACTGGTTGGGACGCCCCACTCAGGCAACTGGTACGTGATAGTGGTGTGGCTGTTCTCTCCATCGAGTATGCGCTTGCGCCAGAGCATCCTTTTCCTACTGCATTTGATGAAGTTGGCGCAGTACTACGCAACGTAATAGCTGAGGGTGTTGTTTCCGGCCATGCGGTCAGCGGGTTTGCGTTAGGCGGAGACTCTGCTGGCGCCAATTTGGCGTTGGGGACTGCGTTGGCGTTACGTGATGAGGGAGTAGATGTATTGAGAGGTCTCACGCTCTTTTATGGCTCTTACTCCAAGGACGTTGATTCTGAATCCTGGCGTCGTTTGAGCGGGTATGGCGGGCAAGGGTTGTCTTCGACCGCAATGCGCACTTACTGGGAAACCTATTTGCCGAATGATGACGTCGATTGGCGAGTTCAGCCGCTGCACGCCGACTTGACCGGGCTTCCGCCTACGAGGTTGATCGTCGGCGACCTTGACCCTCTATATGACGAGAACCTGGCGCTAGCCGCCAAGCTCGAAGCCTGCGGCGTCGAGAGCAACCTTACGATCATGCCGAATGTAATACACGGGTTTATCCGATTTAACGAAATTGCTGGCGTGGTGCGGGGGGTAATCCGTGAGGAAGCGAAGGCATTGCGAGCGTTCTCTGCATAAAGCGGAGTTCTCGCCTGATCTGATCCGCCACTTTATTGAGTTTGAAATAGACGAAGGGTTGTTATGGCAATGCGTAGGAAGGTTTCGTTTGCACTGGCAGGTCTTTGCTACGTCGCTTGGGTTTTCATGGCAACGTCATTTTCAATTTCATCAGTATCGAACGCGGCAGACCTTCCTCAGGGAACAGCTGCAGGCGATATGAATTTGTCGCCGTTCTACCGTTGGAGTGGTTACCTGTCGGACACCGGAGGTACTCTTCTTAAGGAGGAAGCATTCACTACGCAGCAGGATATGCCGGCTGCTAAAGAGTCTGTACGAATACTCTATAGCAGTACCGATGCACGTTGGGATTCGGGAGAGGTCCCTGTTAGCGCTGCGCTATTCTTGCCTTTGGGTGAGCCTCCTGCTGAAGGTTGGCCGCTATTGGCTTGGGCGCACGGGACGCTCGGCATTGCTGATGTTTGTGCGCCATCTTGGACGGGTTTTCGGGACCGTGACGCGGTCTATCTTAACAGCTGGCTAGAGCAAGGTTTCGCCGTAGTCGCTACCGACTATCAGGGGCTGGGTGGACTTGGCCCTCATCCTTATTCCGTCTGGCAAGCGGAGGGACGCTCAGTGCTGGACTCCATTCGCGCAGCGCAAGCCGCTCGGCCAAACATAATTTCAACGCGCTCATTTATTGCTGGACAGTCTCAGGGTGGCGGCGCTGCTTTGGGTGCAGCGACCTTGGCTTCAGTTTACGCTCCTGAGCTTGATATTCTCGGAGCGATTGTTTCTGGTCCTAACACGACATTTCCTGATGGCCCTGTTGATTTGTCTGTGCGTGATACTGACACAATCTTTTTGCGCTTAGCGTCAGGGGGATTGAAGAGTGGAGCACTGCCATTGGTGAGCATTCTTACCGAAAAGGGGCTCCAATTGCTCTCCGTGGCGAGAAAGGGCTGTACTCGTGATATCAGGCTCAAAGCTCGAGAGCTTGCGGTCGGCTCGTTCTCCGATGTATTGGCCATTTCTTTACAGGATCTGCAGTCGATGAGCATATCAACTACGGATATGCAGGGGACGTCTATCGGTTTTCCATTGCTTATAGCATCAGGCAAATCGGATAGAACAATAACCCCCATTCGGCAATATGCTGTCGCCGCTGCTCTCTGTGCTGCTGGCAATAATGTAGTTTGGCTCCTCCTTGAAGGCATGGGCCACGATGGCGCGATGCACGCTTCGCTAGCAGATGCTTTCTCGTTCGCAAACGCGAGGCTGGCTGGTGAAACTCCGCTCTCAAACTGCGCTGATATTCAGCCACCTGGCCCCCCTAGTGAAAGAGACCCCAAGGCGATCTTCAATGATGACTGACAAGGCCGAGTAGCCCGAACACCTTGCCAAGGATTTGAAAGCTTGAATCAGGGGGGCGCTACTCATAGCAGTAACCGTTTTCTAGTGAAGCTTCGTCGGGCTTGTTCAAGTCAGACCCATATCAGAAAAAACGGTGTTGGTGTGGTGTCGCTATGACTGCGCAGGGTTCAACAACAATAAGAAGTGCTCACATCCAGCCTCAATGGAGCAAACGTCATGTCTACTTCAATTAACCGTCTGCAAGAACGCACTCAAGATGGAAGCGTACTTATAGGGGAAATCGTTCCCGCGGCTTTTACTTTGGCGACAATGCTGCGCCATCGCAAAATGGCAGTTTGGCTACGGGAAGAGTTTGACGGTTACACAGCTATAGAGCTGCTGCCGCGCTATCGGTGCCATCAGCCGGGTCATGTGGAAGTGAATTCACCCGCCTATGGCTGGGCCAGGGTCCCGATTGATGAAAGTACAATCGCTGGGCTAGGTTACCTTGATCTTTACGACAGCGTCCAAGTCTTGGAGCAGGTATTCCTCAACGGCAAGAAGGGTGGTGGTTATAGAAATGTCTTGTCGAAAGACGCAGAAGCTGTGCTTCAGCAAGAGCTCAGTGTAAACACTGTAAAGGCATTCAACCAAGGGCGTGCAGACGATGGCTGGAAACACGAGTTGGTTGGTGCTGAACTCGCTTTTTATCGTAACCGGGATGTCTATAGCCGGGTTCTGCGGACCGTGCGTGCCACTATCTACCTTTGGTGCGACGCACTCATGGAGATCGGTATTGGTGGGGACCATAACAGCTATAGTACGGCAGAGCGCCAGGCGGTAGAGCACTTGAACGCGCCAGAGACTTTCTGGATCAGTGCTATGGAAACGGTCGATGATCTTCCAGTGCCGGATCCTAGGAGGGTGAAGCTTTTGGGTCGTTTATTTGGCAGTGGGGGCTAGTTAACCAGTTTTAATAGCCGCGATTTTTCCTAGACTAGACACTATCCAAGCTTCTGTGGGCTGCTCCCGGTTTGAATAGCCCCCAGTATTCTAGACTATGGATTGTCTTCGTGGAATGCCCCGGCGCTTTGGCAGGCGCCAGGGCACCGTTGCAGGCTTATTGGTTACTCTACTTCGGGCTCAAAAAAATCCAGCAGTATGCGTAGGAACTCCTGAGGATTGTCTAGGTGGACAACATGCTCAGAGGCGACTTTGAGATAGGTACCGTTTTGGAGCAGACTTGCTGCCTGATCAGCTTCCGCCTGGCTCATGGCGCCATTCAGCGTGCCGTCTTCCATGGTCTCTGTATTAGCATGCATCAACAAAGTAGGAGCGCTGATTTGCATTAAGGCCGTTGCATGGTCGAAACCGCTGTTCCAGCTGCCGTCATAAAAGGCCGCACCAAACCGGGGGTCGTATTGATCAAGGCCACGAAGCAGAAGACGCACTATGTCATCTTTAACAAGACCAAGCTCGATTGGCTGGTTTGGATGAGTGAGCCGGTAGGCTTTGATGGTCTGCTTGAGAATGAATGGGGAGCCGACGCCGATGTTGTTGCGAAAGAAGTCGGCGTTGCCGTCAATCCAGTACAACAGAAAATCGTCGGGTTGATCGACAGTTGCAGCCTCGTAGCTAGTACGGAAAGCACGGTAGGCAATGGTTTCTGTAATGCGCGGATACTCGGAAGAGAAGAGCGGAGGGTCTTCGAGCAGAACCGAAGTAACTAGCTCTGGCCGGTAGGCCGCTAACCAGGTGGCCAGAAGACCGCCTGAAGAGTTGCCTGTTATGTATACCGGCTCGCCAATTTCGTTCTCAATGAAAGTGGCCAAATCTTCGCCAATCTGATCGGCATTCATTGGGTAGTTTGCCGGGGTTACAGTCTTGCCGTGCCCGGGATAGTCAATATTGAAGACGTGGAAGTGCTCAGCCAGCTCTGGCATGACGCGACTATAGCTGAACCAGTCCATGAGTTGGGCGTGGAGTAGTACCAGCGGAGGCCCATTGTCCGGCCCTTCAACGTAACTTAACTGAACCTGATTGACTTGGGCGGTCTTCTCTAGGTAGCCCGCGTCGGCGACCAGTTGATGGTAAGGGTCTACGTAGTTACCGGGCAGTGTTATCGCTGCGCTGCTTGTGTTGATAAAGAGGGCATGTCCGATAAAAACGGTAGCGGCAGCCATGGTTTTCCACAAAGTGCGTGGGCGCTTCTTGCTTTGTTGCTTCCGGTCACTAAAGGGGACTTGTATTTTTAGCATTGTCAATCCTCCTGCTTTTGATTGTGTTCCACCGCTGCGCTGCAGGCGGCGGATGACGGTAACGCGGCGCATACCTCTGCTGGTGAGTAGGCGGTGCACCAACTGATCTCTGGTTCGTATTTTTCCTCCCGGTTGCTTTTCTTGCTCTGCCTGTCAGGGGATTGGACGTCTTTCCATCCATACGCTGACGGCTGACTTAAATATTAGACCAAAATATAACAATTGAACACATGTGTTCATTTCTGATAATTTGCGAAAGCAAGTTATTCGATCATGCCGCTCACTTTTTTTTGGCTGCAAGGCAAGGGAGAGCCCAATGCGGTGGTGCGCCGATTGGAAGTGGCAGCTGCTTTCCGTCTGCCGGCTCGGAGTAGCTTGGTCGCTTAAGCGCTTGCTTTGTGCTGGCAACCTTCTTGCTGTTGAGTGCAGGTAGCGGAGCCGGGCTGAAGCGAGTGCCTACATAATAAAAATCAATACCCAGAGGCTGTGCCATGCCCGTACTTTTGATTTCGCCGCGGTCCAGCGGCCGTTCGTCTTGGACCGGCACCCCTACGGTTTTGGGGGGCTGAAATGACCATCAAGCAGGGACTCATCGACGTCCACCATCACATTATTCCGCCGCTTTACGCCGAGGCGTTGCGCAAGCACGGGCTGGATCTGCACGCCGGCATGCCTTTGCCGAAGTGGTCGGTTGAGCAGGCGCTGGAGGTCATGGATATCAATGGCATTCAGTATTCGGTGACCTCGCTGACCACGCCCGGCGCGCACTTGGGTGGCGGGGTTGCGCAGGCGGCGTCTCTGGCACGTCAGTGCAATGAGTACGCCGCTGAGCTGCGTCAGCAACAACCAACACGTTTCGGTAGTTTTGCGCTGCTGCCGCTGCCGTTCACCGAGGCATCCTGTGCCGAAGCCAATTACGCGCTCGACGTACTGGGCGCCGAAGGCGTGGTGGTGTTTGGCAGCAACGACGGAGTGTTTCTCGGTGACCCGTCGCTGGATGAGTTGATGGCCGAGCTGGACCGCCGCGCGGCGGTGGTGTTTGTGCACCCCAATCTGCACAAGACCAGCGAGGAGCTGGGCTCGCCGCTGCCGGGCTTTCTGGTGGAGTTTCTTTGCGATACCTCTCGCGCGGCAGTGAATCTGATCTTTAACGGCACGCTGCAGCGTTACCCGCGTATTCGCTGGATTCTGGCCCACGGTGGCGGCTTTCTGCCGGCCATCAGCGGCCGCCTGCAAGCGCTGGAGCAGAGCCCACATTACCAGGCGCAGGGGCTCGACAGTGTCGACAGCTATCTGCGCGGCTTCTATTACGACACGGCGCTGTCGCCGTCGCGTTACTCGCAAGTGGCGCTGAAGCATCTGGTACCGCAGACACAGATTCTGTTTGGCTCGGACTTTCCCTTTGCACCAGCGCCGCTGACGGCGTTGCAGCGTCAGACGTTGGACGACAGCCCGTTGTGGGATGAGAGCCAGCGTTACGCCATTTATCGCGGCAACGCCATCGGCTTGTGGCCGGCACTGCGCCAAGCCGACGAGCAACCGGTTGCCGAGCCCATCGTCGTAGACGAGCCCTTCGCCCTGCGTCTCAAACGCAGTTTGTCCAAACCCGTCGCGTCGCTGGTCGACGGCGTACGCAGCCGCTGAGGGTCGTCATGAAACGCAGAGAATTTGTTACAGGCATGGGCCTGCTGATGGGCGCCTCTATGCTGAGCCGTGGTGTTTTTGCATCGGACATAGAGCCTGGGTTGACGGTGGGTGAGTTACGGAGCGGCGCGTCTGGCACCACGTCTTCGTCGGCATTGGCCGGGCACTTTGATGTTCACCAGCAGGTTATTCCGGCGGCTTATGCCGCTGCGTTGCAGGCGCGTGGAATCGACCACTTTGCCGGCCGCACCCTGGCGGTCGACTCTGCTGGGCAGGCGCTGTCGGCGTTGGGTGCGGAGGGTAGTGGCTGCGCCTTGCTGTCGCTACCGGCGCCGGGTGTCTGGCTCGGCGACGGCAAGGGCGCTGCGCAGTTGGCGCGCGACTGCAACGATCAGTTGGCTGCCTTCGCTGCGCAGCAACCGCAGCAGCTCGGCTGGCTGGCGGCCTTGCCGCTGCCGGACGTCGACCAGGCCGTTGCTGAGGCCGCGCGGGCGTTGGATCAGTTGGGCGCGGACGGCGTTGCGCTGGTGGCCAGTGTGGACGGGCGCTTCCTGGGGGATAGCGAGTTTGATCCGCTGCTGGCGGAACTGAACCGCCGCGAGGCGCGAGTATTGGTGCTGCCCAATCTGCATCCAACGAGCGCCGAGTTGCAGCTGGATGTGCCGGGTTTTGCCGTTGAACAGGCCTGCGATCTGACCCGTGCAGCGGTCAATTTGGTGCTGTCTGGCAGCATGGAACGTTACCCGGCCATCCGCTGGATTCTCGCGGAGGGTGGCGGCTTTTTGCCCTATGCCGCCTGGCGGGTGTCGCTAGCCAACGCCATGCCCGGCTTCTCTGAATTGGCCCCCCAGGGCGTGATGACCTATCTGCGGCGCTTTTACTTTGCTACCTCCAGCCTGGCGCTACCGGCCCTGGCCGTGCTGGGCGAACTGGTGGAGCTGAGCCGCGTGCTGTATGCCCGTGCTGATCAGGCCGCGCCGCCACTGGCGCAAGCGCAGCAATTGGGAGTCTGGACGGCGGCGGAGCTGGCCGGTATTCGGCGCGGCCACGCACTGAGCCTGTTTCCGCGCTTCGCACAGCCGGGCGAGGTGGTGGTGCCAGCGCCGGTGTTTACCTCTGAAACTTCCCTGCAGCGGCTCAAGCGCGCTGCTGCCCAACCGCTTGCCGCGCTGATGCAGCGCATGAAGGATTGACCCATGACCGACCTGTTCCAACCGCTCACTCTGCCCAACGGGCAGCAGATTCCCAATCGCCTGGCCAAGGCTGCAACCGAAGAGAATCTGGCGGACAGCGAACACCAGCCTGGCAGTGCGCTGCGCACGCTTTATGGCACCTGGGCCGAGGGCGGCGTGGGGCTGATTATTACCGGTAACGTGATGGTCGACCGTCACGCGCTGACCGGGCCGGGGGCGGTGGTGCTGGAAGATGACCGCCAGTTGCCGGCGTTCCGCGCCTGGGCGAAGGCTTGCCGTAGCCGCGGCGCGCAGGTGTGGATACAGATCAACCATCCGGGGCGGCAGATGATGGCGGCGCTGGGCCAGCCGGCGCGCGGCCCCTCGGCGGTGTCGGTAGCAATTCCCGGCATGGAAAAGCTGTTTGCGGTGCCGCAAGCCCTCACCGAAGCCGAGATTGAAGGGATAATCCAGCGTTATGTCAACTCAGCCAAATTGGCCGAGCAGGCAGGATTTACCGGGGTGCAAATTCACGCCGCGCACGGTTATCTGTTCAGCCAGTTTCTCTCACCATTGATCAATCAGCGCAGCGATCAATGGGGCGGCACGCTGGAAAACCGCGCGCGCATTCTGCTGCGCACGGTGGATGCAGTGCGCGCGACGGTGTCGCGGCAGTTCTGTGTGGCGGTCAAGCTCAATTCGGCGGATTTCCAGCGCGGCGGCTTCGCGGTTGATGACGCCATTGCCGTGGTGCAGATGCTCAACGAGCGGGCGGTGGACCTGATTGAGCTGTCGGGCGGCAGCTACGAGAGTCCGGCGATGCAGGGCCAGTCCAGCGATGGCTCTACCTTGGCGCGCGAGGCCTACTTCCTGGCTTTCGCTGAGCACGTGCAGCAGGTCGCGCGCATGCCGCTGATGGTGACGGGCGGGGTGCGGCGGCCGCAGGTGGCGCAGCAGGTGCTTGACAGCGGCATCGCCATGGTCGGTATGGCTACGGCCCTGGCGCTGCAGCCCGACCTGCCCAGGCGCTGGCGCAGCGGTGAAAGGCTCGCGGTTGAGCCGGTGCGGGTAGACTGGAAAAACCGCACCCTGGCGTCGGTGGCTACCCAGGCTATCGTCAAGAAGCAGCTGGTGCGGCTAAGCCAGGGCAAGCCGACCAACGTCAAGGTGTCGCCGTTGCTGGCGCTGGTGACCAGCCAGCTGAAAATCAAGCGTCAATCAAAGCGCTACCGTCGTTGGGTCGCGGACGTCGACCAGCGGAATTGAAACCGTCTGTGTGCCGGTCTGTTGGATGGGGGCTGTATGCTTGTAGGGTTTACGGGCTAATCTGCAGAATCGAGATCAACGCCTTGAACTAATTTGAACATTGTTGTTCAATCTTGCCCAGTCCAACATAAGGCATGCATAGAACCCATGACAGCAGCACAGCGACGCATCCACGAGGCCGCCCTCAAGTTATTTGCCGAAAAGGGCATTGGCGAAGTCAATGTCAGCGCCCTTGCCGAGGCCGCCGGGGTCGCCCGGGGTACCATCTACAACAATCTGGACAGTATTGAGTCACTGTTTGAGAAGGTGGCCAAGGAATTGAGCGAGGAAATGATCGTGCGGGTGGCGCTGAGTCTGCCTGCCGATGTTGAGCCTGCGCAGCGGCTGGCCACCGGCATCCGCTTCTATATTCGCCGGGCGCATGACGAACCCAGTTGGGGGCGTTTTTTGGTGCGCTACGGATTCAGCTCCGAGGCCCTACGCAGCATGTGGTCTGGCCAGCCGCTCGCTGATCTGCAGGATGGCCTGCAGCATGGTGCCTATGACTTTGAGCCCGAACAGGCTACGTCAGTACTGGCGCTGATCGCCGGTGGCGTGCTGACCGCCATGATCCTTGTGCAGGAGGGGCGCAAGACTTGGCGCGACGCTGGTAGCGATGTGGCGGAGATGCTGCTGCGTGCGGTCGGTGTTGAGTCGCGGCAGGCTCAGAGTCTGGCGCGCGACGAATTGCCGGCATTGGTTGAGGCGGCCTGACCGGCCGCAGGTCGCCGCGGCCGGATAGGCACGTTTCACTCTGTTTCCAGTTGACGCAGGCATGAGCTGAGCAGGCGGTTGGCGTCGCCATCCTCGGCGCAAGCCATGATGATGCGGTCGGGGCGTACGACACAGAGCATGCCTTCGGGTGCTTTATCCAGCAGGCTTTGGGGAGCTTGCGCCACCATCGTTCCTGTTCCTGTTCCTGTTCCTGTTCCTGTTCCTGTTCCTGTTCTGGCGCAGCTATCGTTTTGCAGCGCCAGTTGGACGAACCCACCGCCCATTTGCTCCCAGCGTCGGCGCAGGCTTGGCCCCAGATGTCGAGCGGGATCACTCTGAAAGCCGACCAATGTAAGCTGGTCGTCGAGCAGGCTGTCACTCAGGGCAATATCACCAGTGGAGAGTCTCACGCCGGCCTGTGGAAACAAGCCGCCGCAGATCAGCTGTCCACGCTGTTTTGAGGGGATAAATAGCCCCTGCTTGAATACGTTCTTGGGCTTGATCTCCATTTCCTCGAAACGACGCCTGGCAGCGGGGATGGTGCGCATCAGCTTCATCATGCCGTGCGACAAAATAGCCGCCGGCACGGTGCGCGGCATCACCAGTTTGCCCATGAACTTGGCCAGGTTGATCATCTCGTGGGCGTGCGGGCGCCGCTCCTGGTCGTAGCTGTCGAGAATGCGGCGCTCGGCGCGGCCCTGCAGTACCCAGGCCAGTTTCCAGGCCAGGTTAGCGGCATCGCGCAGGCCAGCTACCAGCCCCTGACCGACAAAGGGTGGGGTGATGTGTGCGGCATCGCCAATCAGAAAGATATCGCCCTTGCTGAACGCGCTGCAGCAGCGGGCGTGAAAGCGGTACACCGCCTTGCGCTCGATCTGCAGCTGATCGGCGGGAATCCAGGGTGCCAGTAGCTTGGCGACCTGTTCGCTGCTTTCCATGTAGGCCTGGTCTTCGCCGTCGCGCAGCATGAACTCCCATCGCTCGCGTCCGCCCGGCGCCGGCATGTGCGGGGTCGGGCGGCGGTGGTCACAGAGAAACTCGACGTGGTCGATCGCCTTACCCTCGCGGCCACGGGCGTCGACGATCAACCAGTTCTCGCTGTAACTCTCGCCCTCGAAGTCCTGCCCAATCAGGCTGCGAACCAATGAGCTGGCGCCGTCGGCACCGACCACAAAGCGCGCCTCAAGTTGGTGCTCAACGCCGTGCTCGTCGCGCATCCGGGCGAGCACGCCCTTGGCTTGCTGCTGCAAATCAAGCAGCTCAAGGCCGGTTGCGGGGCGCACGCAGTCGTAGCTGGCGTAACGTGCGCGCAGGGCGTGTTCAAGGTCTGGCTGATAGAACGTCACCAGTTTGGGGTGGCCGTCCAGGCTGCCGCTGGTATTGGCGCGGCTGAACTCGCCCAGCATCGGGCAATGCATGCGTACCTGCGGAATCACAATGCGCTCGAAGGCGTCTTCGCTGAGACCCATTTGCTGCAGGATGCGCAAGGCCTCGTTGTCCAGCGCGATGGCACGTGGCATCAGCAAGACATCGTGGACCTTGTCGATGACCAGAGTATTGATGCCCAGACGGCCGAGCAAGGTAGCCATGCCGGCGCCAACCGGACCGTTGCCAACCAGCAGCACGTCCACGGTGGTAGGCAGGGGGGCGGAGTTTTTATTGTTCATTTGCAGACCCATCTCAAATCGGTTTTGAAAACGTCGCGGGGTGCGATGTCACTCGCAAGGCGCCCAAGGGAGGGTTCGACTTGTCGATGGTGTCGAGTATAGGTTGATGTTGACTAAAATTGAACACTGTTGTTCAATTGCCTCATCGCGATGATGAGGCAATCGCTGCGAGCAAGCTGCCGCAAGCCAGGTGCCTCGTCATGACGCAGTAAATCTCAGTCCCAGAGCCGAGAAGAAAAATGACAATAGACAACGCTCCAGTCGCCTTGCGCTGTGAACAGCCACGTCGACACCCGCACCCGACCGTTAAGGCACAGTCGATCACGCACTTGATATTCGAGCGGCCTGACCTGGATCGAGCCGAAGCCTTTCTGACTGATTTTGGATTGATCCCGATCAGTCGCGTTGCCGATTGCCTGTACTTTCGTGGCACCGGTGCTGCTCCTTATGTGTACCGCGTTCAGCGCGGTAGCCAGGCGCGCTTCGTCGGTTTCGGGCTGAGTGTGGACAGTGTTGCTGATCTGGAGCGCCTGGCCTCCTTGCCGGGTGCCTCTGCGATCAATGACAGTCCGCATCCAGGGGGTGGGCGTGCGCTCAGCCTTAACGATCCATCCGGCTTTCGCGTAGAAGTGATTTCCGGGCAGCGCCGGGTACCTGAGCTCGCATATCGGTCTGCCCTGGCGTTCAATGCAGTAGACGCGCTACCGCGCATCAACAGTACGCAGCGGCCGCCTATTGCTCCGGCCGAAGTTATCCGGCTGGGGCATGTAGTCCTGGAATTGGCGGATTTTCAAGCCACCTGTGCCTGGTACACCCAGCACTTCGGCTTCATTCCCAGCGATGTACAACTGCTGCCAGATGGCTCTCCTGCAGTCGCCTTCATGCGTCTGGATCTGGGTTCTACCCCCGCTGACCACCACACTCTGGCGCTCGCTCAGACCTTTATGGCCGCTTACAGTCACAGCGCTTTTGAAGTGGTAGACGCGGACGCGGTTGGCATGGGGCAGCGGGTACTGGCTGAGCGTGGCTGGAAACACGCCTGGGGTATGGGGCGACACATTCTAGGTAGCCAGATATTTGATTACTGGCAGGACCCTTGGGGCGATAAACACGAGCATTATTGCGATGGCGACCTGTTTACCGCCGAGCGTCCTACGGGCTATCACCAAGTTAGCCCCGACGCGATGGCCCAGTGGGGTCAGCGCATGCCCAAGAGCTTTACCAAGCCACGCATGAACGGTGCCGCCTTCAGGGCGTTGCTGGTCAACCTGCGGCGCAGTCCGGATGTGACGCTGCGCAAGCTGATCACCATGGCCCGGATGTTCGGTTAATGCAGCGTTTCCCCTTGTTATGGCGACCTGCGTCAGACACCACAACAACAAAAGCTCGGCACGCCTGGCGGCCGACAGCGGAGTAAGCGTTATGGCAATCAATATTGTGCGATTTGAACATCAGGGTGTGGTCCGCTGGGGTGTCCTGCAGGGCATCCAGATTGCCCGGGTTGAAGGTAACTTTGCGACTACCGGCGACTTTATCGCAGGCACCAGCATGGCGGCTCTCAAGGCGCTGGCGCCAGGGCAACTGGCGGTAAGCGAGGTCAAGCTGCTGTCGCCGGTCACCCGCAACCAGCAGTTTGTCTGCCAGGGCGCCAACTACCGCCAGCACATGATCGAGTCCGGCCTGGATCCGGACGCCAAGCACTACAACATGATCTTCACCAAGGCGGCGAGCTGCATCGTTGCTGCCGACAGTGATCTGATCAAGCCCAAGGGCGTGCGCTTTCTCGATTACGAAGTCGAATTGGGGCTGATCATCAAGCGTGAGATCACCGGGTCGGTCAAGGTGACCGATGCCAACCTGCTGGATTATGTCGCCGGCTTGGTGGTGGTCAACGACTACTCAGCGCGTGATGTGCAGATTCCGCAGATGCAGTTCTACAAGGGCAAGAGCTTCCGCACCTTCGGGCCGGTTGGGCCCTATCTGTGCCTGCTGGAACCGGGCGATGCCGGTTATCTGAAAAACCTGAATCTGTCGCTCAAGGTCAACGGCCAGAGCCGCCAGGCGGACAGCACCGCCAACATGGTGTTCGGTCCAGCCGAGACGCTGACCGAGCTGTCTGGAGTGCATGATTTTGCACCAGGCGACCTGATTGCCACGGGCACCCCTCACGGTTGCGCGCTGACGGTGCCCTCGCCAGCCAAACAGCGCATCGCTGCGGCACTGTTGTCTCCGGCCAAACGCATGCAAACCTTCCTGAAGATGCAGGAGGCGCGGGCTAACTATTACTTGAAAGCGGGTGATGTGGTCGAAACCGGTATTCGCAGTGCAGATGGCGTGATCGACCTCGGCGTTCAACGCAATCGCGTGGTGGAGCAGGGCTGATGGCGACCCGGTGTCTGGCGGATATCCACGCCATCGAGCAGGTGCCCTTGGCTAGTCGTAACTTGCCGGCCAGTACCTATGCGGCACTGCGCGCGGCTGCGGATCGTCACCCTGCCGCGCTGGCGCTGCGCTTCTTACCCGATGTGCGAGACCTGCAGACGAGTCATGCCTGGAGCTACAGCGAATTGCTGGCCGAGATTACCCGTGTCGCTAATACGCTGAACGCAATTGGTCTAGGTAAGGATGATGTCGTCGCCTTCCTGTTGCCAAACCTGCCGGAAACCCACTTCGTGATCTGGGGCGGCGAGGCGGCTGGCGTAGTGATGGCGGTCAATCCGCTGCTGGAGGCAGAACAGATTGCCAAGCTGTTGCGTGCTGCCAGCGCTCGGGTTGTGGTAACGCTGGCGCCCACTCCCGGTACCGACCTGTGGGAAAAAATCAGCAGCATGGCTGACGACCTGCCCAGCGTAAGCCATTACTTCTGGGTCAGCATGGCGCCCTACGTCGCCCCGGCTCAGCGCGAAGCCTTGCAGCAACTGGGCGAACAGCGGCGTGCCGAGCGCCCCGCACTGGATATCCGCTGGCTGCGTTACTGCATGCAGGCGCAGGCGGCGGATGCCCTGGATAGCGGGCGGGATATTCAAGGGTCAGACCTTTCCTCGCTATTTTGCACCGGCGGCACCACAGGCCTGCCGAAGATTGCCCGACGCACCCATGCCAGCGAGGTATTCAATGCCTGGGCCATGTCGGAGAACCTGCAGCCGCAGGCCCAGGGTCAGGTCTATTTCTGCGGGCTGCCACTGTTTCACGTTAACGGCCAGCTGGTTACCGGGCTGATGCCCTGGATGCGCGGTGATTCAGTCCTGATCGGCAGTGCACAGGGCTATCGCGGTGACGGCGTTCTGGAGAACTTCTGGGCACTGGTCGAACGTTACCGGGTGAGCTTCTTTTCTGGTGTGCCGACGGTCTACTCAAGTCTTTTGCAGTACCCGGTGGGTGGCCGCGACATTGGTTCGCTGAAATACGCACTGTGCGGCGCAGCTCCAATGCCAGTGGCACTGTTCAATACGTTCGAGCAGATCACAGGTGTGCGGATTCTGGAGGGCTACGGGCTCACTGAAGGAGCCTGTGTCTCGTCCTCTAATCCGGCGGATGGCGAGCGCCGCGTTGGTTCTATTGGTCTGCGCCTTGCCTATCAGCAGATGCGCGCGGTGGTACTGGATGACGACGGTGGCTATCTGCGCGATGCCCCAACCAACGCAGCCGGCCTGTTGGTTATTCGAGGGCCCAACGTGTTTGCCGGCTACATCGAGGCAGCCCACAACCAGGGTGTCTGGATCGAGATCGACGGTGAGCAGTGGCTGAACACCGGCGACCTCGGGCGTCAGGATGCCGATGGCTATTTCTGGCTGACCGGCCGCAAGAAGGAACTGATCATTCGCGGCGGCCACAACATCGACCCGGGGCAAATCGAGTCGGTCCTGCAGTCGCATCCGGATGTTGGCCTGTGCGCTGCGGTCGGCAGCCCTGATGCGCATGCCGGTGAAGTGCCAGTGGCCTATGTCCAGCTGCGCGTTGGTGCGGTTGTAAGCGAAGCGCAGTTGCAGGCCTTTGCCTCTGAGCACATCAGCGAGCGGGCGGCTGTCCCCAAGCGTATTCATGTGGTCGAGGCGCTGCCGACGACCGCGGTTGGCAAGTTGTTCAAGCCGGCTCTGCAACAGCAGGAAATACGCAACACCCTACAGGCAGAAGTCGAGCGGGCGGGCCTGCGGAACCTTGGCTTTGACGTAGTGCAGGACGCCAGCAGAGGCTTGCTGGCGCGGATTGACGGGCAGGTTTCTGCCGCCTTTCGAGAGGCTATCGAGAGGTACGCATTCAAGGTCGAGTGGATCGACTGAGACGCTGTCTGGTGGTTTCCGGTTGCTGTCTGGGAGTGGATGGCAACAGGCGTGGTTGGGTTCAACATCAATAACAAGAAGGAAAGAAGATGAATACAAGAACAATATGTGCTTTTCCTGTCTTCCTCGGGTTGTGCGGCGTCTTTGCAACGCCGGCCTTTGCGCTGAATTTCACCCTGGGCGAGGTTGAAGGGCAGCTCGACTCGGTGCTGTCGATTGGCTCCAGCTGGTCGACCCAGTCACGCGAGCAGGAGCTGCTGGCGTCCAGTGGCGATGACGGGCGCCGCAACTTCGACAAGGGCGATGCCTTTTCCACGGTTTTCAAAGGTATCCATGACCTGGATCTGCGCTATCACGACTCCGGGGTCCTGGTGCGTGGCCGCTATTGGTACGATTTCGAGCTGGCCGACGGCGATCATCCGTTCAAGGAGATCAGCGACGACGGCCGCGCGAACATGGCCCAAAGCTCCGGCTTTCAGTTGCTGGATGCCTTCTTCTATCACAACTACCAGGTCGGCGACCTGGGCGGTACCGTTCGCGTTGGCCGGCAGGTGATCAACTGGGGCGAGAGCACCTTTATTCGTGGCGGCATCAATGGCATGAACCCGGTAGATATCTCGGCGCTGCGTCAGCCGGGTGCCGAGATCAAGGAAGGCTTGCTGCCGGCAAATACCTTCTTTATCTCCCAGGCACTGACCGACAGCTTCACGCTCGATGCCTTCTACCAGTTTGAGTGGCAGAAGACTGTGGTCGACAATTGCGGCACCTTTTTTGCTGCAAACGACTTCGTCGCCGACGGGTGCGGCGGCGCCACCGTCGGCCCGGTACTGGACCAGAATGCCATTGCCCAGGCGGCACTCAGCCCTTTTGGTGTGAACCTGACCAGCGAAGGTGTCGAAATCAAACGCATGCGCGACAAGGAGCCGCGTGACAGCGGACAGTTCGGTGTCGCCGGGCGTTGGTATGTCAACAGTCTCGATGCCGAGATTGGCGCCTACTTCGCCAACTACCATAGCAAGCAGCCCTACGTCAGCTCACGCTTCAGTCCGAACGTGGAGGACACCGCCTTTGTACCGCAGTTGTGTGCCAACGTAGGGCTGGCGGGCCCAGCCTGCGGTTCGCTGATGGGCGGCCCTCTGGGTGGCGCGCTGGTGGCGGCCTATCGCATGGGCACCGCCGGGTATTACATCGATTACCCCGAGGATATCCGTTTGTATGGCCTGAGCTTTAGCACGGCGCTGGATATTGGTACCAGCCTGGCGGGGGAGATCAGCTACCGGCCAAACATGCCGATCCAGCTCAACTCCGTGGACCAGACCATCGCGGCCGTCGGCATTCCTGCTAACACCCCTTTGCTGTCATCGGGCGAGTTCACCGCGACCAACAACGGCACCTTCAACGGCTATCAGCGTAAGGAAGTCACCCAGGCGCAGATGACCGCAATCCAAATGTTTGACCGGGTCATGGGCGCTGATCGCTTTACCCTGATTGCCGAGGCAGGTGCAACCTACGTCGGCGGCCTGGAAGGTAAAGGCGGGCTGCGCTATGGCCGCGCCAACACCTTTGGCCAGGGCGAACTCTACCCCGATAACAGCTTGTGCGGCGGCCCCCATTGCAATGACGAGGGCTTTGTCACCGACTTCTCTGCCGGATACCGCATGCGCGGCGTGTGGGATTACAGCAGCCTGATTGCCGGGGTGGAGTTGCGTCCGAGCGTGACCTGGTCGCATGACGTTTATGGCTACGCCCCCGCGCCAGGCTTCGAGGAAGGCGCCCGTGCCATAGCGTTGGGCGTTGATGCGACCTACTTGAACCAGTATGGCGCCGGTATCAGCTACACCAACTTCTTTGGCGGCAAGTACAACACTGCCGTAGATCGCGACTTCATGTCGCTCAGCTTCAGCGTGTCCTTCTAAGGAGGCTCCATGAAAACCCGTATTTCCCTACTTTCTGTACTAGCGCTTGCGCTGGCGGCTGCGCAGGCCAACGCGGCTGTATCGGCCGATGAAGCCGCTCAATTGGGCGCAAACCTCACACCCACTGGCGCTGAGCGTGCCGGCAATGCCGATGGCTCCATCCCTGAGTGGACCGGCGGCCTGCCGGAGAACGCCGGTAGCGTGGATGCTGCCGGACGGCCTGCTAACCCTTATGCCGATGAACAACCGCTGTTTGTCATCACTGCGGCCAATATGGATCAATACCAGGAGATACTGAGCGACGGTCACAAGGCCATGCTGCGCCGCTATACCGACAGCTTCCGCCTGCCGGTTTATGCCAGCCACCGCAGCGCGGCGTTGCCTCAGTCGGTCTACGATGCGATTGCGCAAAATGCAGTAACGACCACAATGGTGGATGGTGGCGCCGGGCTGCAGAACTTCTCCATCGCCACGCCGTTCCCGATCCCCAAGGCGGCCAAGGAGGTGGTCTGGAACCACATTGGTCGCTATCGCGGCGGCAGTGCCCGTCGCCAGGTGATCCAGACAGCGCCGCTGGTCGATGGCACCTTTGTGCCGGTGCTGATGCAGCAGCAGTTCAGCTACCGTGACCAGTTGAAGGACTTTGATCCGGCCAACCCGGACAATGTGCTGTATTACTTCATGCAGGAAATCAAGTCGCCAGCGCGGTTGTCCGGCAGCATCGTGCTGGTTCACGAGACGCTGGATCAGGTCAAGGAGCCACGGCGAGCCTGGCTCTACAATGCTGGTCAGCGCCGTGTACGTCGCGCGCCGCAGGTATCCTATGATGGTCCTACCCCGGCCACAGACGGCCAGCGGGTTGCCGACAATCTGGACATGTTCAACGGTGCGATGGACAAGTATGACTGGGAGCTCAAGGGCAAGCGCGAGGTGCTGGTGCCCTATAACAACTTCCAGATCGACTCACCGAGCCTGAGCTATGACGATTTGATTCAGCCCGGACACCTCAACCCTGATGCCCTGCGTTACGAGCAGCACCGGGTCTGGGTGGTAGAAGCGACCCTTAAGCCGGACGAGCGCCATATCTACGCCAAGCGGGTGTTCTATATCGACGAGGACACCTGGCAGATCTCGCTGGCCGAGCAATACGATGCACGGGGACAACTGTGGCGGGTTTCGGAGGGCTTTATGATTCCACTGTATGACCGCAAGATTCCCTGGTTAGCCGCTGAGTCTATCTCTGACCTGAGCAATGGGCGCTATTCGGTATTCGGGCTGCGTAACGAAATCAACAGTCCGATCGAGTTTGGATTTACTGCCAGTTCATCGGAATACACGCCTAACGCGCTACGTAACTCTGGCGTTCGGTAGTACTTCTTGCTGCTCCGTTGCGGTAGTTGCTGCAACGCTTTGCCGCCCGGTATCGGGCGGCTTTTTTTGCGTCAGGCCGTCTGGTGCTGATGCAGGGTCTATATAACAAGAGGGTTTGGAATGTTCCGCTTTTGTGCGTTGTCCAGAGGCTGCCTCAAGCTGTCGATACTGCTGTTGTGTACCCTGACGGCCGTCACTGCGCAGGCTCGTTCTGAAGAGCCCAATGTGCTGTTCATTGTGGCCGATGACTTGGGCTTCAGTGATATCAGCCCTTTTGGCGGTAGCGAGATCCATACCCCGAATTTGCAGCGCTTGGCCGAGCAGGGTGTGGCCTTTACCAACTTCCACACCTTGCCCACCTGCGCGCCCACACGCTCGGTGCTGCTGACTGGCGCGGATAATCATCTGGCCGGCAAGGGCGCGCAGGTCATTACCCCGGAGCAGCAAGGGCACGATGGCTATGAAGGGCATCTCAACGACCGTGTGATGACCTTAGCTGAAGTGCTCGGCAAGGCCGGTTATCGCACCTATTTCTCTGGCAAGTGGCATCTGGGCGATGAGCCTGAATATGCGCCGTTCAATCGTGGCTTTCAGGAATCCTTTGCGCTGTTGCCTGGCGGTGCGAGCCATTACGCCGACATGCGTCCGTTACATCCGGCCGAGCCCGTGGTCTATACCCGCAACGGCAAGATTGTTGATAGTTTGCCAGCGGATTTTTACTCCACCCGTAACTACACGGACTACCTGATTGACTGGCTGCAGCGCGACGCTGCGAGTGATCAGCCGTTCTTCGCTTATCTCGCCTACACCGCGCCGCATGATCCCTTACAGGCTCCGGAGGAATACATCCGCAAATATGACGGCGTTTACGACGAGGGGTACGGGAAACTGCGTGCAGAGCGCTACGAACGGCTCAAAGCGCTTGGCGTCTTCGCCGATGTGCCGCTGCCACCGTGGCCCGAGCTGATTGCCGAGTGGGACTCGTTGCCCGAGTCTGAAAAAGCCCTGCGACGTCGTGACATGCAGATCTACGCCGCCATGATCGATTACATGGACGAGCAGATTGGCCGCGTGCTTGATGTGCTCCAGCAGCAGGGCCAATTGGATAACACCTTGATTGTGTTTTTGAGCGACAACGGTGCCAACGGTACGCCGCCGAAGATCTACCCAGCGCATACTCGCGCCTTCCATGAGAGCTTTGACAACAGCCTGGAAAATCGCGGTGCGCCTGGGTCGTTCACGTCGCAGGGGCCAGGATGGGCCACAGCCAGCGGTGGTGGTCTGAACCTTTTCAAGTATTTCGTCTATGAGGGTGGAATCCGCACGCCGGCCATCATGGTCTTGCCCGGTGCGCAGCCGGCTGGCATGCGGTCGGCGGCGTTCACGCATGTAAGGGATATTGTGCCCACGATATTGGATGCTGTGCATCTCGTGCACCCTGGTGAGCAGGATTCTAGTCTGGCTCCGCTGGAAGGACGCACGCTGCTTCCGTTGCTGAGGGGTGAGGCTGCTTCGACAACGCCCTACGAAGTGGGTTACGAGTTGCATGGCTCGCGCGCTTACATCCGCGACAACTGGAAGGTCGTGCAGTCGGCTATTCCCGCAGGAACAGGGCAGTGGCAGCTGTTCGATTTGAGTTCTGATCCGGCTGAGGTAAACGATCTGGCAGGCGAATACCCTGAAAGGCTTGCTGAACTCAAGCGCGCGCAGGCCGCCTATGAGCAAAAAAACGGTGTGATCTACAGCCCACCAGGATTCATCAAGAAAGCGCAGACGCTCAGCGCCATCCTGCTCTGTTTGTTGGCAGTGGCTGCATTGCTGCAAATACTGCTGCAGCTGCGCGCTGGCATTACAAGAAGCGTGTTGCGGCTGTTGTCTGCCGCCATACGGATAGCTCTGTCCGCAGCGCTTTTGATGGACTGGCGGATTGGTCTTTTCTACTTGCTGTGCGGTCTGCAGCTGATTGATCTGTTGATGGCTTTGCGGGGCCAGCGTTGGCTGCGTGCGCTACTTGGCGGCGGGTTGTTGTTGCTGCTAGCTGCGCTTGTCTGGTTACTACATTCAGGGCTGGGTCTTTGGGTGCTTCTGCAGGACTACTGAGCAAGTGCTGCTGTATCCAAGTGTATTGATATGTCTCAAGTGGGCGCGAAGACAGGAGCCGGATAGATGAATGACAAAGTTTGCCTGACCCGTCAGGGCGACGTGCTTTGCATCGGGCTTAACCGCCCTGACAAGCTGAACGCCATGGATATTGATCTCTATGTGCAACTGGCAGAGGCCTATGGCCGGCTGGATGGCGACCCCTCACTACGCTGCGGCGTGCTCTACGGAGAAGGGGCTCACTTCACAGCCGGGCTGCAGTTGGATCAATGGGCTGAACAGTTCCGAAAGGGATGTTTCCCTGAGCTGCCAGCTGTCGCTTGCGATCCTTTCGGTCTGGACCCTGATCGGCGGCTATCCAAACCAATGGTGGTTGCAGTGCAAGGTATCTGTTTTACCGCCGGGTTGGAGCTCATGTTGGCCGGCGATATCAGGGTCGCCTCCGAGGATTGCCGCTTTGGCCAGATTGAAGTGAAGCGCGGGCTTTATCCAGTGGGCGGCGCAACTGTGCGCTTTATCCAGAATATGAGCTGGGGAAATGCAATGCGCTACCTGCTGACCGGCGATGAGTTCTGCGCTCGTGAAGCACACCGGCTTGGGTTGGTTCAAGAAGTTTGTGAGGTTGGTCAGGTATTCGAGCGGGCGCTAGATATCGCGCAGCGCATTGCCCGTCAGGCGCCGCGTGCCGTGCTGCAGACACTGAGCAGTGCGCGGAAATCGCTTGATGAGGGCGGACTAGAGGCTATTGATCGGCTGATTCCCGATCTGCTGCCGCTCCTTGGCAGTGAGGACTTTTCTGAAGGCGTAGCTTCTTTCCTTGAGCGCCGGCCGGCCCGTTTTGTAGGGCGTTGAATTTTCTATGGTTAGCGCTGCCGCCCTGCCAGCAGGTGCGAGCCGCGAGCGACTGTATTTCACTTAGTTGGACTTCTACGAGGTAAATATGAGCATCAGGCTGCTGAACGAGCGCGAGCTGAACTTCCAGCTATATGAAGTGCTGGATACGGAAGCACTCCTGCAGCGACCGCGTTATGCAGAGCATGACCGCGCCGTATTTGACGCGACACTTGAAACGGCGCGGGCTATAGCGACCGATTATCTTGCTCCGCACAATCAGAAGGGTGACGCCAACGAGCCGACATTTGATGGTGAGAAGGTGACCCTGATTCCGGAGACCAAGCTCGCATGGGCGGCATTGTCGCAGGCAGGCTTTCATGCCGCGCATCACGATGCCGAGTATGGCGGTTTGCAGTTACCAGAGGTGATTCTACGCACCTGTGTGGCCTATTTTTCTGCTGCCAATATCGCCACGGCGGCCTATTCCTTTTTGACAATAGGCGCGGCTAACCTGGTAAAAAGCTTTGCCAGCGATGCCCTGCGCGATCGTTTTCTGCCGCCGATGCTGGATGGTCGCTACAGTGGCACAATGGCGCTGACCGAGCCAGGCCAGGGTTCGGCTTTGGGCGACATACGAACCTCCGCGCGTCAGAGCGCAGATGGGAGCTACCGCGTTTTTGGTCAGAAAATGTTCATTTCCGGTGGCGACCATGAGCTGACCGAGAATATTGTGCACATGGTGCTGGCACGCATAGAGGGCGCGCCAGCCGGGGTCAAGGGCATTTCCTTGTTTCTGGTACCCAAGGTGCTGGTGAATGACGCAGGTCATCTTGGCAAACGTAATGATGTGGCCTTGGCGGGGCTGCTGCACAAGATGGGCTATCGCAATACCACCTCAACGGTGCTCAGCTTCGGCGAGCAGGGCGGCGCGGTGGGATACCTGGTCGGTGAGCCCAATAAGGGCCTGTCATACATGTTCCAGATGATGAACGAAGCACGTATTGGCGTCGCCCTCGGTGCATCGGTACTGGCGTACCAGAGCTACCTGTATGCGCTGGATTATGCTCGCGAACGCCCGCAGGGGCGAGCGCCTGCCAGCAAAGATCCGCTATCGGCTCAGGTGCGTATTGTTGAACATGCTGACGTTCGGCGGATGTTGCTGCAACAGAAAGTCTATGCAGAAGGCAGTCTAAGCCTGTGCCTGTACGCCAGCAGCCTGTTCGAGGACGCCCACACCGCGCCGACCGATTCCGCCCGTGAAGATGCGGCCGAGCTGCTCGACTTACTGATCCCGATGGTTAAATCCTACCCTTCAAAATACGGCGTCCTAGCCTCGGATCTGGGTATTCAGATACTGGGGGGCTCAGGTTACATCCGTGAATACCCCTTGGAGCAGTATTACCGAGACAACCGTCTGAATCCTATTCACGAAGGTACCGAAGGAATTCACGGGCTTGACCTGCTGGCGCGAAAACTCAGCCAGCGCGGTGGCAAGGGGTACCGCCTGTTTTTGCAGGCTGCACGCAGCAGCATTGAAAATACCTCTGGCGCGTGTACTGAAATAGCCGCAGCACTGGCAGACGCGCTCGCTATCCTCGAGCAAGTTAGTACTGACCTGCTGGCGCAGGTGAACGCGAATACAGATGCCGGGCTCGCCAACGCCACGGCCTATCTAGACTTATTCGGGCGGGTGCTGGTTGGCTGGATCTGGTTGCGTCAGGCCATGGTTGCTGACCGGGCGTTGGAGACAGGTTTGGTCAGCAGTGATGCTGCCTTTTATCAAGGCAAAATCCATGCGGCTCGCTACTTTATGGATTGGGAGTTTGCGGGTCTAGCGAGCCAAGCTAGTTTGCTTAGTTCAGGAAACCGTCTGACTTATGACATGCAAGATACATGGTTCTAACGGGCTTATTTGCTGCCGCATCGCTTACAACCGGAGCTAGCTGAAAAAAGACTTAACAAGCTGTCCGGAAATAGTTGACCACTACATCCGGCGGCGGTCCCCTTGCTGAGAACGCAGCTAGTGCGAGAAATACATTACTGGCTTTTAGCAGGTAAGCACGGTTCAGCGATTCGCCAGATGGGTTGGCTGGATAGTCATGCGTTCTGGATTAGTCGCGCGGTTGATCTGCTGCGCGTTAATTTCGCCCAGGCTCTGCCGGTTGAGGTGCTCGCTAGGGCGGCCAGTATGAGCGCTTCGTCCTTCTACCGTCATTTCAAGGTTGCTAACTCGCTATCCCCGTTGCAGTTTCAGAAGCAGCTGCGCTTGATTGAAGCCCGCCGGCTAATGACGTCAACAGATATCTCGGCCAGCAATGCTGCGTTTGCGGTGGGGTATGAGAGCGTGCAGCAGTTTACGCGAGAGTATCGAAAAATGTTTGGATTGCCACCAGGTAAGGACGTGAGTGGTTTGAAAAATCGCGGTGCAGAGCGGGAGTAGTTCACTGCACGCTCGTGCGAGTCTGGGGATGTTCAGCTGTGAGAGGCGGTGAGGGAGGCTCGGGTTGATGATATTTCTTCACTTTTTAACCAGTTGATCAACGCCTGCGAGCAAAAAGGAAAGTGCTGCCTCGTCCACCAGCTTGCCGTTTGAGATTTTCCCGGTGACGCCGGCTATCACAATTTGCGGGTAGCTGATTTGATTGGCTTGTACTGCTTGGAGAGTTTCGTTCAATTGCTGGTGCGAGCGAACCCCGCCGGTGAAGGCTGGAGAGGCACTGAACGTCAGGGTGGGCTTACCAGCGAGTACTGACCGTCCGTGGGGCCTTGAAAGCCAGTCCAGAGCGTTTTTTAAAACGCCGCTCACACCATGGTTGTATTCGGGTGACGCGATAAGCAAGGCGTGACATTGCGATACCTTGCGGCGAAGCTCGTTGACTGACTCGGGAGACTCTTCGTGGTCGATATCTTCGTTGTATAGCGGCAGGTCCAAGCTTGCAATTTCCAGCGTGATATTTTTTGGGAGTTTGTCGGCAACGGTCGATAGTATCGCTGTGTTGCTTGACTCTTTACGGAGGCTCCCGGAGATTCCTAGAATGTGAAAATCAGTACGCATGCTGGGGCTCCGGTTAATCGCTATCGGTCTTGATACCGAGCATGACAAAAATCATTCGCGCGGGTTGGTCAGTTTTGTTCCGCCAGGCGTGTCGAGTACCATTTTGAATGACTACGTCGCCAGGGGAGATTTTTCGCTCCGCTCCGTTATCTAACTCAAGCCACAGCTCACCCGTAAGTAGAACGCCGTAGTCGACCGTCGGCGTTGAATGCATGCCTGGATTGTCTGTTTCGAAGCAGTCGATCAATCCAGGCAAATGCTCAGCCATTTCGGCGAATGCTCGTTCAGGATTGATAGGTGAAGCCATCACACTATCGGGCGGAAAGCTGATCGCTAGCACTGATGCGCCACCTGGCGCAGGTATTAGAGATCCGCGTTGCAGTGTCAGATCCCGTTTTGAAATAGTTGCTGTTGAGGGCGCACTCCAGACTTGCGCATAGCCATGCCCGGGAATGTCCTGAAACTCGTCAGCACGGGGGGCCAGGTTGTCGTCGATGAATACCGACTGACCTTCAGCATCATGGCCGGTTACTACTCTTCTTATTAACATCTCGCTTACCTTGAACAATTGGGCTCTATTGGCAGTGGAGTGAAAGCGCGCTGCTCGTGAGACCGAGCAGCGCGCTCTACTTATGGGCAGATTACGAAGTTGCCAAAGCCACCATGACGGTTTTCGATACCGCTGATCGCTTGGTTTACCTCCTCCAAGCTGAACACGCTGTGTTCAAAAAAGGAGAGGTCCAGTACGCCCGAACCGACCATATCAGCCATTTCCTGACCCTGTGCCGTGGTAAACCACGCGGAACCGCTGAATTGGATGTCGTTGTCCATGATCCAGTGCACGTCCATCGGGACTTGCCCTGCGACGGCACCAATATTGACGATGCGGCCGCTGCGGTGAAGCCCGCGCATGGCTTGCAACATGCTTTCGGCCGGAGCGCCTGGCCCGAGTGCATCGATTACGACGTCGAGCCCTTCGCCGTTGGTAATTTCATGTACCCACTCGTCAGTGGGGCGCTCCCCTAGAGTATGTATTTCAATGCGGCCAGGGATGGCCAGATCTTTAACGCGCTGGAACAGTGCCTGGTTGCGCGCGGTACCCAAGATCTTGCGGGCTCCCATGGCAAGAGCCAAGGCCGCAGCACCTAAACCAAGGGTTCCGCTGATGCCGTTGATCAGAACTGTGCTGCTTGGGCCGACGTTGGCTTTGAGCAGGGCACGATAGGCTGTACCAATGTAGCCAAAGCGTGCCGCAGTCTGGAAGTCGAGGTTGTCGGGTATTTTTACCAGACTGTACTGAGGTGCTGGCATGTATTCGCACAAGCCGCCATAAGGATAGTCTTCGAACATCCGGGGGCTGCGAGGGGTAAAACCAAAATAGCCGTTAAAGGTGTAGGCGGTACAACCTGTGGTATTGCCTGAGCGACAGGCGCGGCACGAACCGCAGTAGCGTGCGGGGTTCACATAGACGCGATCGCCCGGCTTGAAGTCGTATACCTGATCGCCCACCGCTTCAACCACGCCAGCGGGATCCAGGCCGAAGATGGCCGGTAGTTGAGGCAGTGGTAATTCGGGGAACCAGGTAGTCCAGTTGGTCAGGATGTTATGCAGATTGGGTACGATGCCGCAGGCTTTTACATTGACCAGCACTTCAGTAGGCCGGATAGACGGCATTGGTACGTTCTCTACGACCATGGGTTGGTCGCTACTGTACATTCTGGCTGCACGCATTGTTTTTGTAGTCATGCTGTTCTCCGCTTCTAATTGTTGTTTTCAGCGCGCTGATTGTCGGTCCAGTCGATTCAAGGCGCTGAGGATTGGGTGTTATCGAAGTCCGTCTTCACCTTTGATATCTGCTGCGTTCAGGCCACCAAGCCGAGCATGGACGCGGCCTCCTGTAGCCATCGCCAGGCCGAAAGCAATTTCGTTGCGACGGGGAGCATCCCACATCGTCATTTCCGCCACACCAAAATGGCTTCTAACATAAGCGGCGTGAATGTGGCCCAGGGGAATCATCAGGCGCGTACCCAGCGTCGCGATGGTTTTAGCGGAGGGTACTATCGCCTTGGGGTTGCCCAGAGCTTCGCGCATCGCCCACCCGCCAGCTTCATGCCACACAGCACCATGCTCAAGCTCGCCATCCTCGCCGACTATGGCCGCTTTACCGTAGGCCTGGATTCGATTAGAACCGCCCAGCGCAGTAATGAGTTGCTCAGAGAGGTCACTTCCCAGTTCGCGTAGCTCCTGCATGAAAGGCATAAGGTCTTCTTGGTAGCGTCCTGCATACGGGTTCTCGATCACGGCCACAGCAACACCAATTTCAAGCGGTTGCGTATGGACCGGGCCGCCCTCATGAAACACCTTTTCCAGCTCGACCTTCACCTTACGTATTTTTACCAACGACATGTCTTCCTCCCACTGCTGTACTTGTAATATTTGTTCAAAACAGGGGTTTCATAATATGCATTATTTGATGTAAGGTGCAACAACTTAGTTTTTATGCACAAAAAAGAGAGAGAGTTATGAAGCTTGTTTCCTATAAGAAGAATGGACAGTCGCGTTACGGCGCTGTAGTCGATGGTGCGGTCATTGAATTGTCGAGCCGATTCCCGTCTGCACCGAACCTGGCCGAGCTGGTAGCTGATGGGGCCCTGCTGGCGCAGGCCAAGGCTTATGTCGCCGAGGCGCCCGCCGCTGATGGCACCTTTGATGAGGCTGAACTGGAGCCTGTCATTCCGGCACCAGGAAAAGTCATCTGTGTGGGTATTAATTATGTCGCACATGCCGAGGAAGCAGGGCGCAAGGTAGGTGATTACCCCGTTATTTTTCAGCGCTTTGCGGAAACCTTGGTTGCCCACAACGCCCCATTGGTACGCCCTGTAGTATCCAAAGAGTTTGATTTTGAAGCAGAATTGGCGGTGGTTATCGGCAAGGGTGGCGCGCATATCAAGCCCGAGGACGCCATGTCCCATGTGGCGGGGTACACCTGCTTCAATGACTCCAGTGTTCGTGATTGGCAGTTCCACACTCACCAGTACGGCATGGGTAAAACATTCAAAAACACGGGTGCTTTAGGGCCGTGGTTGGTTACTGCTGACGAGATTGCGGACTACCGAGAACTACGTGTGACCGGTGTGCTGAATGGCGAGCAGTTGCAGGAAGGCAAGCTGTCTGAGCTGGCCTTTGATATTCCCCATCTTATCTCTTACGTCTCCAAGGCTCTGCCATGGAACCCAGGTGACATACTGGCGACCGGCACGCCCAGTGGTATTGGTTTCAAACGCAAACCGCCGATTTTCCTGAAGCCGGGTGACCGTTTTGAAGTGGTTATTTCACAGATAGGCGTGTTGTCTAACCCTATTGTCGACGAAACCTGAACTTCCCCTTAGAAAAACAAGAAGAGGACATCGTAGTTATGGCTACCTTACCCCGAATCAATTTCACCCATACCGGCACCTTCTGCTCCGATCTGGACAAAATGGTTGAGTTCTACTGTCAAAAGCTAGGTTTTGTCGTCAGCGATAAAGGTGTGGCTTCGACCGGGCATCGTCTGTTCTTCATGACTCAGAATCCCGAGGTGCATCATCAGCTGGTGCTGTTTGATGGCAAGCCAACGGAACTGCCTTTTAATCCCATCAATCAGCTTTCATTCCTGCTCGACTCGCTCGAAGACCTGCAAAGCTACTATCGCTTTGCGCGCGCCAATGGCATTGAAGGAATAGATCAGGTTGATCATGGCAACGCCTGGTCCATGTATTTCAAAGACCCTGAAGGCAACCCAATTGAAATGTATGTGGATGCGCCTTTCTACACCAACCAGCCCTGCCGCGAGCCGCTGGATTTAGACATGCCCACTGCAGAGATTTTGGCGCAAACCGAAGCTATGTGCCGCCGCCGACCGGGCTTCCAGACTCGTGATGATTGGATGAAATCCATCGCGCAGCGCATCGCTGAGCAGCGCATTAGCTGGTAATGAACGCAGCCTCCGTAGCCGGGGGCTACTCCTCCTTGGGTAGTGAAGTCCATGTACAAGAACTTGATAGCGGGGCGTTGGGTTGATGGCGCTAGCAGTAGAGACAACATCAATCCATCTGATACCGCCGATACAATTGGGGCCTACGCGCAGGCCTCAGTAGCTGAGGCAGATACAGCGATAGCTGCTGCGGAATATGCGCAGCCGCTGTGGTGGGCAAGCGGTCCCCAGGCCCGCGCGCAGGCGCTAGATCACATAGGCACAGAGTTGCTGCAGCGCCAGCAGGAGATCGGCACGCTGCTCTCCCGAGAAGAAGGTAAGACTCTGGGCGAAGGCATCGCCGAGGTGGCCAGAGCGGGACATATCTTTAAATTCTTTGCTGGAGAGGCTTTGCGGATCAATGGGGAACACATGGATTCAGTTCGGCAAGGCATCGAGGTTGATGTGGTTCGAACGCCGGTTGGTGTGGTGGGTATTATTGCGCCGTGGAATTTTCCTATCGCCATTCCAGCATGGAAGATAGCCCCCGCCTTGGCCTACGGTAATGCGGTCGTCTTCAAGCCAGCTGACCTGGTGCCAGGCTCGTCCTGGGCTTTGGCCGAAATCATAAGCCGAGCCGGACTACCTGAGGGCACCTTCAACCTGGTAATGGGGCGCGGCAGTATCGTCGGGCAGCGGCTGGTGGAGGCTCCCGGTGTGAAGGCGTTGAGCTTCACCGGGTCTACCCAGACCGGTGCGCAAATTATGAGCGTGGCCGGATCCCGCTTTGCCAAGCTGCAATTGGAAATGGGTGGCAAGAATCCGTTGGTGGTGCTCGATGATGCTGATCTTGAGCAAGCGGTTGAGGTGGCGGTGCAAGGTTCTTTCTTTTCGACAGGTCAGCGTTGCACTGCTTCCTCCCGATTAATTGTGGAGAAGGGCATCTATCAGTCGTTTGTGCATGGCGTAAAAGCCCGCCTGCAGGAGCTGCGAGTAGGGCACGCGCTGAGCCCGAATAGTCATATTGGCCCGGTCGCAGAGAGAGGGCAACTGGAGCAAAATCTCGATTATGTCGAGCAGGGAAAGGCCGAAGGCGCCATCTTGTATCACGGTGGAGAGCGTCTGACCCGCGAGACCGATGGCTACTATATGAGTCCCGCCCTGTTCATCGATGCAGATAACAGCATGCGAATTGCGCGAGAAGAAATTTTTGGCCCGGTTGCCTGTGTGATTCCGGCCAATGATTACGAGCACGCGCTCAGTCTGGCAAATGACAGTCCTTTCGGTTTGTCTGCGGGCATCTGCACACGCTCATTGAAGCACTCGACGCATTTCAAGAGGCAGGTACAAAGCGGCATGGTGATGGTCAACGTCGCAACAGCGGGAGTCGATTATCACGTGCCCTTTGGTGGTACCAAAGGCTCCAGCTACGGACCAAGAGAGCAGGGGCGTCATGCCGTTGAGTTTTTCAGTACATTAAAAACCACATACACGCAGGCCTGATTTATAAAGCGCTGCCCGGGGTTAAAGGGTGCAGGGTTCTGTGGGTTTATTGCTAACAAGAACAATAGGGGATAGCGATGAATTACGACATCATCATCGTTGGAATGGGCCCAGTGGGCGCGACTGCTGCCAATCTGGCAGGCCAGTGGGGGTTGCGTACGCTTGTTGTGGATAAGGCCGATAGCGTCTATGAAAATCCACGCGCCATGGGCTTTGATCACGAGGTTATGCGCACCTTTGACGGTATCGGGCTGGCGGACGCCATCCAGGAATATGTGGTGCCTTATCGACCCTCACGTTACATGACGACTGGCGGAGAGGTCATAAAGCGTATCGACGCGGCCAAGCCACCTTTTTCGTTGGGCTGGGCGCCCAACTATGTGTTTACACAGCCCCCGGTTGAGCGTGCTTTGCGTGGCAATCTGGAGCGTTTCGGCAATGTTGAAGTGCAGCTAGGCTGTGAGGTTCTGTCAGTAGGTGACGCCGCTGATGGCACCAGCGTGCGGCTGCGGTCAGGCGGAGGCGAGGAACGCATAGCCAAAAGTCGCTATGTTCTGGCCTGCGATGGCGGAACCAGCGCTGTACGGTCGGGTTTGGGCTTGCGGATGGAAGACCTGGACTTTGATGAACCTTGGCTGGTTGTGGATGTGCTGCTGAAGGAGGGGGCTGGTGCGGCTCTGCCCGATACCAACATCCAGTTCTGTGAAACCGCGCGACCTTGTACTTTTGTGGTGGGGCCTGGACAGCACCGACGCTGGGAATTCATGATCAATGAAGGCGAGACGCCCGCTGATATGGCGACGCCGGCCACAATACGGAGCCTGATTTCCCGTTGGTTGCCAGATGAGGATTACGACATCTGGCGAGCTTCTACCTATCGATTTCATGCGCTGGTACTACGCGAATGGCGGGTAGGCAATATCTTTTTGTTGGGCGATGCAGCACACATGACGCCGCCCTTCCTGGCGCAGGGTATGTGCCAGGGAATTCGAGATGCTTCAAACCTGATTTGGAAGCTGGCACTGCGGATTGCAGGCAAAGCTGGTGATCGGTTGTTGGATAGCTACCAGCAGGAGCGTCTCCCGCACGTGCGGCGGACCACTGAAGTCGCTAAAGAGTTTGGCCAGGTTATTTGTGAACGCAACCCGGCTAAGGCTGGGGAGCGTGATGCACGGATGCTGGAGGAGCTGAGGCGCAACCCTGAAGGTATTGTGCGGCAGGGTCTGATTCCCGGGTTACAGGCCGGTTTTATGCGCGGTTCCGCGCCTGCGGGCGAGCTCTTTCCTCAGCCCATGGTTACTAACTCTGTAGGGCGCACAGCGTTGTTAGATAACTTCGTTGGTACCCATTTTTACTTGGTGGTGGATGCTTCGAAACTGACTGTGGATTTAACCGAGTTATCGCAACAGCTAGCGACCGTATCTGTGTCGATCAGGCTGGTATGTCTGATGGGTAAATCGCCCCTTGGCGAAAACGATTACCAAGAGGCAGACGCTGTTCTGGAAAATTGGTTCGCCTTGCGTAATTGCAGTGCCGTGCTGGTTCGTCCAGATCACTATGTTTACGGTGTCGCTGACGATATCGATGGTGTTTTTGAACTGCTCAAGGACTGTGTTGTGCAACTGAGGCATTAACGCAAAACCGCCAGAACACAATAGTTGGCTATGTTCTGGCGGCTTGTTGATAGGCGGGGCTCTATCAATAGATTATTGGAGTGTTGCGCCGTGGCGTTCGAGCACCTCGGTTACGTATTTTAAGGTGCCTGTCACGTGCCGCTTTTGCAGTTCACAAGCATCCGCGGAACGTCGTTCCAACACCGCATCCATAAGTTTCTTATGTTCCCCTTGTTTGTGGCGCGCGGCAGTGCGATAGCGTGAGGAAAATCGACGATAGCGCTCGGCCCGGTCAAACAGTGAGTCGATCATGCTCATCAACAAGGGCGACTGGCACCCAGAAAAGAGGGCGAAATGGAAGGCTTTGTGGCGGCGCGACCAATCATCATTCAAAGCAACCGGTTCATCTCCCAGCTTCTGTTCAATTAAGCTGAGACGATGGTATGCACCGAGAATATCTGCCTCCCAGTTGTCGTCGCCGTACTGAATGGCATCAGATAACGCTTCTGCTTCGAGCAAGCAGCGCAAACGAACAATCTCCTGGAAGTCTTCCACCGACATCGCTGATACGCGAAAGCCCTTCTTTTCGCTTGCGGTGACAATGCCCTCTTGTGTGAGACGGTTGAGCGCTTCACGAATGGGCGAGCTGCTCAATCCATAGGTCTTGGAGAGCTCTGCCACCTTGAGTTTATCCCCCGGCAACAGTTCGCAGCAGATGATGGCTTTTTTCATCTGCTGTAGCGCTGCGTCGATCAGCGAACTGCTTTGAATGTCGGTCACGATGTTTCTTCCTTTCAGCACGCAATGCTGCTTACTTTATGCGCAAAAATTGTTTTGTGCAATTTTTTTGACTGTCTTGGGACGATGCCGACGCTGAGCCATGTCGCCCAAAGCTACCGCCATTGCTGGCTTTGGGGCTAATGCAGAAAACCTTTGTCAATTGATGGCGTGTCGTCGACTGCGTCAGATGCAGCGGGCGGTGCGCCAGGTCGCTTGACATCACCAGATTCCAAGAATAGTCTTTGTGCATAATTTATAAAAACGGGCATTTAAAATATGAAAATGCACAAAATTGCTTTTTATTCCCAGCTCGACTTCCCCCCAGTGGTTACAGGGTTCTTCTTATGCGTTTGAGTCACGAGCTTGAACTCGAAGAAGCAGACCTGATGCTGCAAGCCGCTCACAAGGCGGCTGTAGATAACAACTGGGCGGTGTCTGTCGCGGTAGTCGATGCAGGTGGTCACCTGATCGCTTTCCGGCGCCTGTCAGGCGCTACCCGATCCTCAGTACAAATCGCCATTGATAAAGCCCGCAGCGCTGCTCTTACCGGCCGCCCAACCAGCTTTTTTGAAGACATGGTCTGTAGCGGAAAAAGTGGAGCTCTTGCATTGGCGGGCATTGTGCCGATGACCGGTGGGCTCCCCATTTTTTATGCGCAGACCTTGGTCGGCGGCATCGCCGCCAGCGGGGTTGCCTCCGCGTTCGATGTGCAAATAGCCGGCGCAGGCTTGGATGCGCTCCAAGTAGCCCCGCGCCGCACAACACCCTGATTCACCTGACGCAGTAGTAGTGGACACAAAACGAGCTGTTACAAAAACAAGAAACAGACGGAGTTTGTATGAAAATCACCAAAGGGTTCTCCCCGCGCACTACCCTAGTGCCCTCAGCGTTGACCGCACTGGCCTTGTGCGTATCGCTTGATGCAAATGCCTTTACCTTCGATAGCGGCATTCCTGAGCTGAAAACCAGCTGGGACACCACCATCAAATACAGCAATGCCTTTCGCCTACAAGACAGTCAGGACAACATTACCGTAGGCCCGGGCACCGCTAACCCCAACTCGAACCTTGATGACGGGGACCGGAACTTCGATACTGGTCTTATTTCCAATCGCCTCGACCTGCTCTCCGAATTCAACCTGCGCTATAAAAATGTAGGTGCGCGGATTAGCGGTGCCGCCTGGTATGACCAGGTTTATAACGAAGCCAATGACAATGATTCGCCGGGCACTGCTAACCAGGTTAGCGTTGATTACGACCATTTCACCCGTGACACTGAAAAGCTTCATGGGCGCAAAGCCGAGCTGCTTGACGCCTTCGTGTATGGGACTGCCAACCTAGGTGATACTCGGCTAACCGGACGACTGGGGCAGTTCACACAGATCTACGGTGAGAGCCTGTTTTTCGGTGCTAATGGTATCGCTGCCGCACAGTCCACGGTGGACCTGATCAAGCTCCAGTCGGTACCGGGCTCACAGTTCAAAGAAATCCTCATGCCTACGGAACAGGCTTCCGTAAACTGGCAATTGAGTAACACGGTGAGTCTTGGCGCTTACTATCAATTTGAGTGGAATCCTTCACGTTTGCCGGCGTCTGGCAGTTACTTCAATGTGGGCGATTTTGTCGGTGATGGTGCCGAAAGCGTGTATTTTCCAACGGGACGCTTGCTGCGTGAGCAAGATATCAAGGCCCGGGACGATGGCCAGTTCGGTGCGCAACTGAAGTTCAGCATCGAAGACTGGGAGTTTGGTCTTTATGCGGCCAAATATCATGACAAGACGCCGATCTTTTACTTCCGTCCCGCCGCGCTGATTCCCGGTAACAATGACAGCTACGTAAACGTGTACGCCGAGGATATCAAGGTTTATGGCGGGAGCTTCAGCACGCTGGTTGGTGAGGCCAATGTGGCGGGCGAAGTCTCCATGCGGGTGGATACGCCGCTGACTGCGCCCGGCGGGGTAGTGGTGACGGGGATGGGTTCAGATAACGACTCCAGCGCGGCCTACCCGGTTGGCGACTCGCTGCATGCGCAGCTATCGATGATCAATATCTACGGTGGTTCAGCGATGTGGGATGCGGCTGCGCTGGTTGGTGAAGTGGCTTTCAATCGTCGTTTGAAAGTCAAAGAGAATGCAGATCACCTTGATCCCAATGCAACGCGAGATGCCTATTCGCTGAGATTCAGTTTTGAGCCGCAGTACTTTCAGGTCATGCCGGGCGTGGACCTGCAAGCACCACTCACAGTGGGATACACACCTTATGGCCGTTCTTCGGTAACTCCGCTTGCGTTTGCGCCCGAGCATGGTGGCGATGTAACCATCGGACTCAAGGCGGACTATCAGAAAACCTGGTACGCCTCTCTCAGCTACACCAACTTCTTCGGGGATGGCGCCCCCATTGTCGATGCGGACAACAACTACACCTACAAACAGACGCTGAAGGATCGGGATTTTATCGCGTTCTCGATTCAGCGCACGTTCTAGCACACCCGTTCCAGGAGAATAAAGATGAAAACAACGACTGGCATACTGGCCATGTGTTCTTTGCTCGCTGCCGTGCAAGGCCAAGCGGCGGTATCGGCTGATCAGGCGCAGGCTTTGAAAAATGATCTGACGCCCATGGGGGCGGAGCGCGCGGCCAATGCTGATGGGACTATTCCCGCTTGGACTGGCGGCATGACTCAAAATCCCGCAGGTGAGAAGTTCGGCGATGTGCCGGCTGATCCGTTCCCCGATGAAACGCCTTTGTTTCGCATCACCGCAGCTAATGCGGACGAGCACCAAGACAAACTCAATGACGGTACTCGCGCGTTGCTGGCAAAGTATCCCGAGACTTTCTTTCTTGATATTTACCCCTCGCGCCGAACTGCGGCTGCACCGCAGTGGGTGTACGACAATACCTTTGCCAATGCGACAAAATGCCAACTCACTGAGGGCGGGCTTTCGGTCAGTGGCTGCTACGGCGGTGTACCTTTCCCTATTCCGCAAAATGGCAGCGAGTTGATCTGGAACCATCTGCTACGAGTTGAAGCCGAGTCTATTGAGCATGGCTATCTCAATATCATCGGTAACTCGGATGGCTCCCGCACGCTCGCCAGCCGCGGTGTCGAGAATTGGCAGTATCCCTACTACTACCGTGATGGCAGCAATGCTGACTGGGATGGCAACTATGTGTTGCTGCGCTTTGTGACCAATGAGCCTCCATTCAAAGCAGGTGAGTCGCTGGTTACGCATGACAGTATTGACCCTGGCAATCCGCGCGAAGCCTGGCAGTACCTAGTCGGCCAGCGCCGCGTACGCCGCGCACCGACCGTAGGTTATGACACGCCGGACTTCGTGGCGTCGGGCGCAAACTACTTTGACGAAGTTCATGGCTTTATCGGCCACCCTGACCGGTACGACTGGAAACTGGTGGGCAAGAAAGAGATGTATGTGCCTTATAACCTCAACAGTTTTCACGCGGCTAGTCAGGACGAGGTGTATCAGGCACAGGTGTTGAGCTCGGAAAAGATGCGCTGGGAGCTACATCGTGTTTGGGAAGTAGAGGCCACGGTAGCCGCGGGCAAACGCCATGCAGTACCCAAGCGTCGCTTTTACATTGACGAAGATAGCTGGACGGTCTCGCTGGTGGACGGCTATGACGCCGAGGACAAGCTCTGGCGCGTAACCCAGGCACTGCCCTTTGTGGTGCCGGACATTCCCGCTGTAGTGGTCAAGCCTGTGGTCATCTACAACCTGGAAGCCAATACCTACAGCATGGTCCAAGGCCTTAACGGCGAATCCTACAAAGTGGTGGAGCGTAAACCGGGAAGCTATTTCACCGGTAACGCGGTCGCGTCCGATTCTATGCGTTGATCCCGAGAGGGCGCGCAACGCGCGCCTTTTTTTAGAGCAATCCCAGGTGTTGTCTTTATGCAAATAACAAGAAACAACCTGTGCCGTAGTAACCCAATCAGCGGTGCTGTCAGGTTTCTACTGGCTTTAGTGCTGTGTTTTGCTGGTGGCGTGCAGGCTGCAGACTCGCTTGCGCAGCCTGCCCCCCAAAGCGCAATGGCGCCCAACTCTTTGATGCTTGACGTGACAGCGGCAGGTGAGCGCTTGGTCGCGGTTGGCGAGCGAGGATACATCCTGCTCTCCGATGATGACGGACACAGCTGGCGGCAGGCACCTTCGCCTGTCAGCGTTACCCTGACTCGACTGTACTTCGTTGACAGTCAGTATGGCTGGGCCGTGGGGCACGGTGGTGTGGTGCTTCACAGTAAAGATGGCGGCGCTACCTGGAGCAAGCAGTTAGATGGTGTTGAAGCGGCTCAGGTCGAGCTGGAGGCAGCATCAGCTATGCAAAGTGTACTACCGGGCCAAGCCGCTGATCGCAGACGGAGTTTGGCTCAACGTCTGGTAGAAGAGGGAGCGGACAAGCCTTTATTGGCGGTTCACTTTTTTGATCGGCGCTCGGGCGTTGTAGTGGGTGCCTATGGCCTTGCGCTGAGCACCCAGGATGGAGGTAACAGCTGGCATTCCATCACCGATCGGTTGGACAACCCGATGGCGCTACACCTTTACAGCTTTCTGGACGTAAACGGTACCTATTTTATTGCAGGTGAACAGGGACTTTTGCTCCGGTCTGAAGATCATGGCGCTTCTTATACAGCTCTTGATAGTCCCGCAAGCGGAACGATTTTTGGCTTGCTACAGAGCTCACCCCGCGGGGTTCTGGCATACGGCTTGCGCGGCAAGGCTTATTTGAGCGAAGACCGCGGCGCCAGTTGGACGCGAGTTGCGAACAACCAGCCGGTGACCATTACCGCGGGGACTCGTCTTGGTAACGGCGAGCTGATTCTGGTCGACGAAACCGGCAGAACGCTGGTCAGCAAGGATGCCGGACGCAGCTTGAATGCCTCATCGCTGGCTGAGCCCACCTACCTTACTGGATTAACCGTAACACCCGACGGTGCGCTGGCCATCAGCAGTGTACGCGGTGTTCTTCGCCTGCCTTTGAATGAATTGAACGGGGAGAAAGATCGTGACCTCTGACGCAAACATATTGGCAGCGGCGGGGCCGGAAACAGTGCTTTCGGTGCCGCGCAATGACGGCAGCTTTCTCGAGCGAGTGTTATTCAATAACCGTGCGGCGGTACTCATTCTTTGTTTGCTCGGTAGCCTGTTTCTTGGGTTTCAGGCGAAGAGCCTGGAGCTGCAAGCAGCGTTTGAAAAAATGATCCCGGTGGGGCATCCCTACATTGAGAACTACTTCAAGTATCGGGGCCAACTGGGTGAAGGTGGCAACACCCTGAGTATTGCGATTGAGAACACGCAGGGGACCATCTACGACGCAGACTATCTGGAGGTGGTGAAGCAGATAACCGATGAAGCATTTCTGATCGATGGGGCAGATCGTCCCTATATGAAGTCGCTTTGGACACCCGCGACCCGGTGGATCGGGGTCACAGAGGAGGGCTTCGATGGTGGCCCGGTAATTCCGGATGACTATGATGGGTCCGGGCAGAGCATCGAGCAGGTTCGGCAAAATGTCGAACGCTCTGGCGAGATCGGCAGGCTGGTCGCGGCTGACATGCGTTCAAGCATCGTGCTATTGCCGTTGCAGGATGCTGATGCGCGCGGCGGCGAGGCGATTGACTACCGCGCCTTGTCGGCAAAGCTAGAGACTTTGCGTGCGCAATATCAGGACGACGGCATCAGGATTCATATCACCGGCTTTGCCAAGGTGGTTGGAGATCTTATTGATGGCCTGCACTTGATGCAGATTTTCTTTGCGGTGACCTTGTTGATCTGCGCGCTGGTGTTGTTCTGGTACACCCGCTGTATTCGAGCCACAGTGCTGGTGATTTTGTGCTCTTTGGTGGCTGTCGTCTGGTTGCTTGGGTTGTTGCCACTGCTTGGCTATGACCTTGATCCATACTCCATCCTGGTGCCTTTTCTGGTATTTGCCATCGGCTTGAGTCATGGCGCGCAGAAGATGAATGGCATTCTACAAGAGATTGGACGCGGGGCGGACAGGTTGTCGGCGGCTCGGCTGACGTTTCGAAGGCTGTTCAAAACCGGCATGATGGCTCTGGCTACCGATGCAGTAGGTTTTGCCGTACTGATGGTCATCAATATTCCGGTTATTCAGGATCTAGCTATCGCTGCGACGCTCGGCGTATCGGTGCTGGTGCTTACCAATCTGATCGTACTGCCTATTCTGCTGTCTTATGCTGGAATAAGCCCTCGCGCTGTTTCTCGTGAGCGGGCTCAGCAAGCAGCAGGGCAGAGTACTGCGCGCCATCCGCTGTGGCACTTTCTGGATGGCTTCACCGGTCGTCGCAGAGCCCGTATCACGGTACTGATAGCGGCAATTCTTGGTGCGATTGGCTTTGTTATCAGTATGCAGGTAAAAGTTGGCGATCTGGAACCTGGCGCGCCAGAGCTGCGTGCAGACTCGCGTTACAACCTAGACAACACCTTCATGGTCAGCAACTACTCGGCCAGCAGCGACAAGTATGTCGTGATGGTGAAGACCCCCCAGTATTACTGCGCGAACTACGAAACCTTGGTCAAGGTCGATGAGCTTGAGTCGCAGTTGCAACAACTGCCGGGTGTGGTTTCCACCAGTTCGCTTGCTGCCCTCAGTAAGCAGGCGGCGGCTGGTATGAATGAAGGCAGCATGACCTGGTACGAAATTCCCCGAAACCAAGGACTATTGAATGCCATCATTACACGTGCGCCACGGGAACTGTTTAACCAGCAGTGCGACCTGCTAACGGTTAACGTTTTTTTGAGTGACCACAAGGCAGACACCCTCAACCGGGTAGCGAAAGCTGTAGAGGTATTCGCTCAAGAAAACAACACTGATGAGCTCCGCTTCATGTCCGCGGCAGGTAACGCCGGCATTGCGGCAGCCACCAACATTGTTGTGGAGAAGGCCAACGTCACTATGCTGATTTTGGTCTACTGTGCAGTCATCGCGCTCTGTTACATCACCTTCCGCTCCGTCCGTGCAGTTATTTGCACTGTCCTGCCGCTGATGCTGACGTCAATCCTCTGCCAAGCTTTGATGGTGGGGCTGGACATCGGTCTTAAGGTGGCGACTCTCCCGGTCATAGCGCTGGGTGTCGGCATCGGCGTTGATTATTCGCTGTATGTTTTGAGTGTGACGCTAGAAAAGTTGCGTGCTGGCCAGAGCCTATCGGCAGCCTACTATCGCGCTCTGCTGTCGACCGGCAAGGTGGTAATTCTGACCGGTGTTACCTTAGGCACGGCCGTAGCGACCTGGGCGCTTTCACCAATCAAATTTCAGGCGGATATGGGGATTTTGCTGGCATTCATGTTCATCTGGAACATGCTGGGAGCGTTGATATTGACTCCAGCACTGGCGTGTTTACTACTGCCCTCTGTTACCTCCTCGGAACCGCTCCCAGACGAACAGGCTGCTTGTTGAAATAGGAACATCGCTGCTCCTGCTGATGTATTTTGGCCGCCATGACATTGGCGGCTTTTTTTTGGTTGGCCGCACGGTGAGTTGTCGCTGTAAGTAGCCAAGCTTTGGACACTTGAATGGTGTGCTCACCATTTCTGATTGCTGGTAATTAACCTATTCGGTTGAGCCAGGTCTTAACAACGTATAAGTAAATTTAAAAAATTTTCGACGCAGGTCGAAGGCATTCTGGGTCGCTGTTCTGGTATGTCAGTTTTGGTTGGCGGGTACTGCTGGTCACAGCCACGTAGCGGGGCATATGAGGAGGCAGGGATTATTAAAGTGGCGGCGCAGATCATAGTGCTGCACCGCCCGGCAGGCAATCAAGCTTGGTCAAGACTGTCCGCAGTATTTTTTGGCTTCTGCGAAAAAAAAGAGTGAGCCTGCATCGCTAGAAGTCCCCCTAAGACGCCTACCGAAACTGCGATCCCTAACGTTATCCAGGCGTCCAGTGCAGGTGGTAGGTTGGATGCAAAATAACAAACTAAACCAAGGAAATAGCTCAGCACATTGTTAATGACGGGTAGTAAAGCTACGGACATCAGTACGAAGGTCGCACCCAGCACCACAAAGGTAATAGTAAGGGCACCAGTGTATGGCGCTAGCTCTGTGCTCACCAGGCCCGATCCAATGCCCATCGCCAGGCCTATGAGCACGCATATCAGGTTGATGACACCGTCACGAGCAGTCATGCCGCGAGAGAAAAATGCTATCCAACCGATAAAGGTGGCCCAAACGGGCACGTTTATTAGGAGAGCGCTTGCGGAAGCGGTTAACGCAGCGACGACAGAAACGCCAAGAATTGGTTTGAATACATTGAGGTCTATTGGCTGACGCATGGAGTTTTCCTGTTAATTGTTGTTCTTGAACATGCAAAGGTAGGTTGCATGCAGCTATTTATTGTGCATTAAATACGTTTTACGCACAAATACTGATTCTCCGAGCGGATCCGTGCTGTCGGACTGGAAGGCGTGCAATTGATTTGATTTGCCCAGTACACCTTGTTGCGAAAAGCGAAGCCTCCCTAACGATATTCGTGGGGACGTGTGTTATGCAGGACTTAGAGGAACGTCCTCTATCCCTTTATCGAGGAAGATAAGTGCTCAGGTTTGCGGCGAATTTGACTATGTTATTTACGGAGTTGCCATTCGAGGACCGGTTTGGAGCTGCACGCGACGCAGGTTTTCGAGCGGTGGAGTTCAGCTTCCCAGCCAGCGTAGAAGCCAAGGATATATACAAATATTTGCGCAGATATGAACTTGTTCAAGCCTTGGCAACCGTTCCAGTGCGCGAAGGAAGCAAAGGCTTTGCTGCCGTGCCAGGGAAGCAATCCCAATTTCGAGAAGATTTTAAGCGTGGTCTCGAATATGCGGCTGAAGCCGGTTGCCCCTTGCTACACCCGCTGAGCGGAGTGATCGATACGCATAATCATAATTGCGCGAGTGAGTGCTTCGTCGAAAATATGAGCTGGTCCGTAGAAGAAGCGGAGAGCTGCGGGATCAAGATTGTTGTAGAGGCTATCAACCAAGTCGACGTTCCCGGTTATTTCATCAGGTCTTGGGATGACGCTTGTCGATGGGCTCGTCAGGTGGATGGTCTCGGGCTTATTTTGGACCTATACCACGCGTCTATGGAGGCAAAAAAAGTTGTTAGCCCTGAAGGCTTGCTCGTGAGCCAAGTTGATCATGTGCAGATTGCTGGCTTTCCGGGCAGGAATGAGCCAGATGAGGCTGTACTCTCGACACTCTCCAAGCTTGATCTACAAAAAACGCAACGTTTTGCAGGCTGGGTTGGGTGCGAATATGCGCCTGCCAGGGGTACGTTAGCCGGGCTAGGTTGGTTGCGTTCGAGTAGTGACTACGCGAGCTCCAATCGCGGCTAGGCAGTCAGCGGCGTTACCAAGAACGGTTGGAAATTGTCTCAAGAAGTGGCGGCGATTCAGCTTTCTCGCGAAAGTGTACCTGAAGTTGGGGGTATAACCCGGCGCGATTTCTAGTGACGAGATTCTGGCAAGGTTCCGCGCGCTTGACGAAGATTAACTGTGGTGGGGAAGCGCATTGGTTTCAGACCTGGAAATCTCTGACCCCGAAACCTCGTATTCATTTTGGTGGGCAGGGCTGCGATGGCGATACGGCTTCCAGACTCTTGTGCGATATTTTGGAAGGCTAGTGACCCAGCTTGTAACGGTGGTTTTGATATACTTTCGCTTGGGAAAACTGTTGACCCATATAGGGCAAAGGGCCAACCAACTGCGGAGCGATAGATGACTGAAGAAACGTGCGATTTCAGTATTGGTGTCAGCTCAGACGCGCTTGAGACGATCGAGCGCGCAGCACGACTGTGTAACCAGTCGGCTTCTGACTTCATGCTCGACGCCGCTTTTCACAAAGCGATTGAGACGCTGTTGACTGACAAAGTGGCTTTTTTGTCTGCCGATGCTTATAGGGAGGTTTGCCGCGGCATCCTTTCAGTGAGCGGTACGCAGCCTATTCCAATCAATTAGGTTTTAGTATCCTCGGGAAGGTGTGCTGGGCTTGCAGGTTGCTATACCGCGTGTTCGGTTCGTTGCTGCTGCGGTCATACCTTTGCGAAGCAGTTGTGGATAGTGGATTCAAGGTTAGGTAGGGCGACGTTTGGTAGCTCTGCGCGCTTGACCAGAAGCGTTGGCGCTAAAGCGTGTTCTTACCAGGAGGGCGTATGACCAAGCAGAAGACAGTCGATTGCATTAGTACTGAGCGGCTATGCCGCTCAGTTGCATCTTCCACGGCTATAGAGACTGGGGAGCCAGTGCAGCAGATTGAAGCTCGCTTGGCCAAGGGTGTCAGAAGGTTTCCAAAGCTGGGGTTGGCGCGGTGATGTCTGACGTAGGCGTTCGTGCTACAGCTCAATAACGTCGTTTATCAGTCGCTCTATGTGGGTGTAGTCACCGCCAGCTCCTGCCTGGATCGCCTTGAAATAGAACTCTTTGTTTTCCACCCATACGCCGTAGTCTAGCGGTGCACCTCCAGCCTCTACTGCCATGACGTCAAGAAGCAATCGTGATAACCGGCCGTTACCGTCACGGAAGGGGTGTATCAGCACCAGCTCTACATGGCTTTCCGCGAGGAAACGGACGAGTTGATCTCTCGGCATCTCGGGCAATAGCGCAAAAGATTTTAGGAAGTCCAGTTCGAACTGCTTCGACAGCCTAGGTAGCTGCGCCGCGGCGGCGAATTGAAATCCATCTTTGCTCAAGTTAACCGAGCGCAGCTCCCCTGCCCAATCATACAAATTGCCGAGCCATTGCTGATGCCACCGTAAAATACGGTGAAAGGTTAGATTCTTCAGAGGCTGTTTAAAAACGTGTTTATACAGCTCGAAAAGGAGTTCGGTTCGGCGTCGTCGATATCTCGTTTAGATGTTAGATTTAGTTTGTTCTGAATCGCCCCGAGTATTCTAGACACTCGCCAGACTCTGGTAATGACGCTTTTCGAACTCGACAGGTGACAGGTCACCACTCTTGCCGTGCCGGCGCTTTGGGTTATAAAACATCTCAATGTAATTGAACACGTCCTGCCTCGCAGCGTCACGTGTTGGATAGATCTGACGTTTAATCCTCTCCCGTTTGAGTAATTGAAAGAAGCTTTCAGCGACGGCGTTATCATGGCAGTTACCGCGGCGACTCATGCTACCCATCAGATGATTCGCTTTCAGGAAGCTCTGCCAGTCACCGCTACTAAACTGACTGCCCTGGTCCGAATGAACCATCACACATCCCTGCGGCTTACGCCTCCAGACCGCCGCTAACAGTGCATCTAGCGCCAAGTCAGACGTCATACGCGGCTTCATCGACCAGCCGACCACCTGACGAGAGAACAGGTCGAT